>Ga0157378_10000697_pt1 | contig 31510 bp, 21 predicted proteins | sample M65metaG_FD_115309 | JGI IMG/M metagenome (GOLD analysis project Ga0157378, IMG submission 115309) | Miscanthus rhizosphere microbial communities from Kellogg Biological Station, Michigan, USA - M6-5 metaG | ecosystem: Host-associated > Plants > Roots > Rhizosphere > Soil | place: USA: Michigan... | reverse complement strand
CCATGGAATTCATCGACGGGCAAGACCTGCGCTCGTTGATCCGCGAGAAGCAGAAGTTTTCGCCCGAAGAGGCAGTCGAGACCATGCGCCAGGTGTGCCAGGCGCTTGACGCCGCGCACAGCGTGGGAGTCATCCACCGCGACCTGAAGCCGCAAAACATTATTCGCGATACCAATGGCCGCGTGCTGGTGATGGATTTCGGTCTCGCCCGCACCATCGGCGGTGACGGCATGACCCAGAGCGGCGCGCTCGTCGGCACCATGGAATACATGTCTCCGGAGCAGGCTCTGGGTCAGGAACTCGATCAGCGTTCTGATCTTTTTGCGCTGGGCCTGATTTTTTATGAGTTGCTAACCGGCAAGATGCCGTTCCACGCCGAGAGCGCAATAGCCAGCCTGCTGAAGCGAACCCAGGAACGTGCCGTTCCGGTGTCCAATCATGACGCAACGATTCCACCCGCGCTATCGAGCATCGTGAGCAAGTGTCTAGAGCGCGACCCGGCTGTGCGCTATCAGAATGTTTCTGAAGTTCTGCAAGATCTGGAAGTCTGGCAGGGCAAACGCGCTGCGGCCACCATCAAATTCGAGCCCAGCGAAAAGCCCTGGGGGCAGGACATTCCCTGGCAGTGGCTCGGCGGAATCGTGGTAGTGCTGATTTTGGCGGTAACAGGTTTTCTGCTGCGCCACACGTTATTTGGTCCAACCGCGGGGCCTGGGGGGCCGTCTGTTTCTTTGGCGATTTTACCGTTCCGCAACGCGTCAGGCGATCCCGCAATGGACTGGCTGGGGTCTTACATGGCGGACATGCTGACTACCGACGTTGGCCAGTCAGCGCAGCTGCGCACTGTGAATGCAAATAGCCTGCATCAGATTTTTACCGATCTGCGAATTTCGTCGTCCACCGTGCTCGATTCGGCGGCGGTGAGCCGGGTCGCGGATTCAAGTAAGGCCGACTCCGTGGTTTGGGGACAGTACGTCAAACTGGGCGATCAGATCCGTATTGACGCCAGTCTGCAGAACATCAAGAACGGTCGCACGGTTCCCTTGAACATTGAGGTCCACAGCGAAAAGGAAATCCCCGGAGCTATCGACCGCCTGGCCGATTCGATCCGCCAGAAGCTTGCTCTTTCCGATGACGTCTTGAAGGAACTGAAAGCTAGTTCGTTTCAGCCAAGTTCGCAATCTGTGGCTGCCCTACGCGATTACAACCAGGGCACCGGGCTTCAACGAAACGGGAGGAATCTCGAGGCCCAAAAGCAATTTGAGGCGGCCATTAAAGAAGACCCCAATTTCGCCTTGGGTCTTGCGCGACTGGCGCAAAGCTATAACGGTCTTGGCTACGATGGTCAGGCGGAAGATTCCGCCCGCAAGGCTGTGGATTTAAGCCCGAATCTACCTCAGGCGGAGAAGTATCTCATTGCCGCCATTCGTTCGCAGGTAACAAGAAACTATCCTGAGGCCATCAAGGCTTACGAGACGTTGGCTAAGGCATCGCCTGACAACTTCGATGTCCAATTCGCTCTTGCCGGCCTTTACCAGGAGTCCGGAAACCTCGCCAAAGCACGCGACATGTACGAAAAGCTGGTGTCTGAAAATCCAAAAGATCTGCTGGCCACTCTGGAACTCGGGCGGGTGACGATTAAGGGCGGCGACCCCCAAGCCAGCCTCGGCCCCTTAACACAAGCCTCCAGTTTAGCAACCCAATCGGATAATGACGAAGTTAAGGCTGCCAGCCTTCACCTCACAGCGGTAGCCTACCGAATGCTCAGTAAGTCCGATGATGTAATGCGCAATGAGCAGGATGCTCTCGCGATTTGGCGACGCATCGGGCAGCAGCGGGGTTTGGCGCTCAGTCTCAACGAAATGGCGCAGACCCAGGCCATGCTCGGGAAAAATAAAGAGGCTGAGGCTAATTTTCGTGAGGCGTTGCAGATTCGTAGAGACATTGGCGACAAGCGCGGCGTTGGCGCTACCCTGCTCGACTTCGGCAATTTTGTCGATTCGCGGGGAGATCACGAGCAGTCGCTGAAACTTTACAAAGAATCGCTGCAAATTCAGCGCGACACCAGCAACGAGAGCTTGCAGGCCATCTGCTTGAACAATATCGGCAGCGTTTATCTCGACAAAGGCCAATACGAAGACGCACTTACCTACTTCCAGCAGGCGCTACAGCTACGCGAAAAGTCGAACGTGCCGCAAGACATCGTGGAAGCGGTCCACAACCTCGGCGAGACCTGGTCGGAGCTAGGCCAGTATGAGCAAGCTATTTCGTACTATTTGAGGGCACTGAATCTGCGCCGCAACATGGGTGACCTGCAAGGGGCGGCGATCGAATCCTATAGCCTAGGCAAGCTTTTTGATTATCAGGGGCGGTTCGGCGCGGCCATTCAATCGAAACAGGAAGCGGTGAAGACCCTGCGCGACAACAAGGACAAGACTTTCTGGATGGCCAAGATGCTGACAGGAGAAGCGCAGTCGCTGATTCTGGCGGGGCGGGGCGACGAAGCGAAGAACGATCTGAACGAAGCGCTCACACTCTCGCGCGAACTGAAGAACGACAGCATGATTGCCGAGACTCTGGGGGTGCAGGGTGATGCGGCATTCTACCGCCGCGATTTCAAGTCTGCACAGGCCGCATACGCGCAGGCCCTTCAGGCAGCCACGCGCAGTAAGGATCCCAATACGATTCTCGTCGCCAAAGCGGACCTAGCGAAGGTCTCGGTAGAACAAAAGCGAGGCCAGGAAGCGATCGCCAGCCTTCGGCCGTTGATTCAACGCGCTGACGAGCTCGGGATGAAGTATGTTTCCGTTGAGTCATCCATCGCGCTGGCAGAAGCCATGATGCAGCACCACGACAATGCGCAGGCACGGACGGAACTCGAGCGGGCCCTCTTGCTTTCTGACAAGCTCGGGCAAAAACCGCTGAGCGCCAGGGCCCGTTATCTGCTGGCGCAAATTGCACAGGCTTCCGGCAACGCGACAGAAGCGCGGGATGATTATCGTGAAGTTGTCCGGCTTCTGGACGAAATGAAGAAAGATCCCGGAGCAGAAAAGTTGCTGGAGCGGGAAGATCTTAAGAGCATGTACAGCGCAGCCACCCAGGCGGTGCAGAGCGCCAAGGGTTAAAACCGGTTACCCAATATATTTAGGGAGAGGCGGACGGGCGCCCTCGCCCGTCCGCTTTCCCTTCAGGACGCTGCTTGCGGGGCGGATCGCCCGCGTTACCCGAGCCTACCGCTTCTCCATCAATTCCCAGTTCCAGTTAGCGTTACCTTCTGCGGACTGTTCGACGCGTTGTCCGTGATGGCGATGTTGGCGGACCGCGAGCCCTTGGCCTTCGGCTTAAACGTTACAGTCAGCGTACAGCTGGCGCCTGGCGCGAGCGAACTGCTGGTGCAGCCACTCTTCGTGAAGTCCGCCGAGTTGGTGCCGCCGAGTGTGATACTGGTGAAGTTCAGCGCTGAGGTGCCGGTGCTCTTCAGAACAACCGTCTTGCTGCTGGTGCTGTTTACCTTGTGAGTCCCGAAGCTCAAAGTGCTCGGGCTCAAGCTGATTTTGGGGTTGATGACATTTCCGCTAAGGCTCACTCCCTGCGGGCTTCCGGAAGCGTTGTCGTAGAAGAAGAGCGTAGCGGTGGAAAGGCCTACGTGGTCGTCATTGAACACTACTAACACGGTGCACGTCTTCCCTGGATTCAAGGTGCCCGAGCAAGTATTGTTCTGAGTTTTGAACCCTTTCGCATCGGGCCCAGTTCCAGGAGTGATTGCTACCTTGGTGAACCTAACGGCCACGCCTCCGGTATTGGTGACAGTGATGGTTTGCTTTGGGTTTTTGTCGATGAAGATGGTGCCGAAGTTGACGCTGTTGGGGGCAAAGCCAATCGTGGCGCTCGCGACCACCGTATAGTGAACGGTTTCCGTTTGGTTATCGGAGCCGGAGTCATGCACGGTAGCAACAAAGGTGTGCGGCCCTAATGTTGTGGGGACGGCAGATCCCGACGTCATTGGAGAGCCCACCCCATCCACGACGGCAGTGCAGCCCGGCGTTGGCGATGAGGAGACAGTCAGATAAGGCCCAGTTGGGTCGGTCCCATGATTTATCGGAGTACAGAGGAAACTCGACGGAACGTTAGCTCCCTGCTGGTACACGGCGCCCTCAGACGGCGTGGTTACGCTCACGGCTGGCAGGACATTCGGCGTGTTGTAGGTGGCGACCCAACAAGAACCGGTGCCTCCGCTGGTTCCTTTCGTCGTGGCCCTTGGATCACCCACAAAAACGAACGATTCAATCTGGTTGCTCTGGAACAGAGCTGTCGTACCATCGGGGTTCGCGCTACAGGGATGAACGCTGTCGGGCCCATGACCCTTGAGCCAGCCCGGCTGCGGGTTGATCTTGTCAAAGCCCGGGTTGTGGGTGGTTAGGTCGAAGGTGAACTCCGAGCCCAGCGCTGCGTCGAAGGAGGCTGATGTGTCAGTGCTGTCGCATTCACTATTCGGGCGGTCCGGGCAGGTCACTTCAAACATGACAGCAAAACTTCCGCCCACGCCGTCTGCGTTTTCGTAAACCATGCATTGGGCGCCGGTAAACGCCGGATTCAATTGAATCAGGGCATTGCATTCCGCCTGGGTCTTTAAGACCGGCGTTACCTTTATCGCTACCGCTCCATCATTGAGTTTGGCAGTGTAGGCGTAACCCCCGCCGTCGCCCGGTCCACCATTGAAATCGAATTCAGTCGGGGTCTCGTCGGTCGAATCTACTGTTTTTGTTTGCGACGGGACTGTCTGGCCGTTGCTGGCCAAAATGTAAGGTTTTTCCCGGTCGTTCGACTGCACGACTGCCGTAAATGTATTGGGAAAGGCGGTGAAGACCTCGTGGACGGAATTTGCCCAATTGGAAAGGTCATCGTCAGTCAGGCCATCCGGAGTGGTCACCAGAGGATTAGTCCCAGCCAGAATGCTGACCGAATTCGACCCTTGGCCAGCCGCGACGGTGAAGGTGCCGAAGGACTGGAGCACGTCTACGGTCTGGGTGCCCGTAATGGTCTCGTAATAGCAGCTAAGGCAGATGTAGGCGCCGGGGCTACCGGAAACACTGGTAGCCAGCGCAATCGCATTTTTCGTCAGGGTGGCACCGGCGGTAACCCCGTTAAGGTAATGAAAAACCGGGTCCGTTCCAACGATGGCAATCGGACCGGTGATTGCGGCTGACCATGTTGGCTGGTTCGCCACTGCGGGGTGAACCGGTTCATCACCCTGCGGGAAGTCCGGGCCCTTTTCGCTTGGGCAGTCAGCATCCCCCAACACAATCGCCCTGTAAGTTGCGAATTGTGCTTGTGTCTTAGCGCCCCATGCGGCGGCGTCGTCGATTTCTACGTTAAAATTTAAGGCCATTGCCTGAGTCGCTTCGAGGCTTGTGCAAAGATCTACCTCACTACCTGCCAGGTTGCCAGATGAGTCAGCCAGAGTCGACGCCAGCATCAACACAGTATCCGGCTGGGCGGCCCCGGGGCTGGGGGTCATTGTGCAGATAACATCCGCGTAGGATACTTTGCTGCTAAAAAGAATCAGGCAGTAGGCGATGAGGAATTGGCCCGATATGACTGCGAATTTCTTGAAGAAGTTGGATTTTTGCACGGAGCTCCTACCAGGGGACAGGGTCATTTTTGTCATCCACAAACTCCGATGTCTCTGGGCAGGGACCACAAACAGCTGTAGCGGTCTTTTTCCAGAGACTTGAGCATCGTGAATTCGAATCAAATCCGGGGGAATCAGAAATGGAGATTTTCAGGCTGGCGAAAACGAGCCTCGAGGCGCCTGCCGCCGTAGGCGGTCCAGCCCTCGTACAAAATACCCCACCTGAGGTGCAAGAATTCTGCTACTTACCGCCTCCGGCTGTCAACGGAATAAGCCCAGTCCGAACCGATTGCTGCACCCGAGATGCGCATCCAATTTGCCCTCCTGCGCAAATCATTGCGGGGGTGACCACTTCCATCCCCAAGCTGAGCCTTGGCACGTTTGACAAAGCCAATCGGATTTGAAACTTTGGCTGGCTGAGGTTAAAACTCGATGCTCCCCTGGACCACCCTCCTAGCCACCTTAGCGCTCTTTGTTTCGTCGCTTACCCTGCCGAGCCAAGCCCAACTACTCACGTTTTCCAGGCAGGACCTGATCGATTACACCGTCCAGAACCCATTTGATCGCTTTCCCGACGGCCGCCCGAAAATTCCTGATGACCTGATCGAGCGGGCTCGCGGGCTTTCCTCGGAAGAAGTATGGGCGGGGTTGGAGGAGTACAAGGGGTTGAACAACCAATACGCCGACGGATTTCAGATTCTGCATCCCGGCAAGACCATGGTGGGGCGCGTCTTCACCGTGCAGTTCATGCCCTTGCGTTCGGATGTCGACGATGTGGCGCAAGCGAAAGCAAAAGCCAAGGGCTTAGAAAACCTGCACAACCAGACTGCAATCGATATGCTTCAGCCGGGCGACGTGCTGGTGGTCGATCTGTTCGGCAAGAAGGCCGATGGGACGATCGTGGGCGACAACCTCTTCTATTACGTAATGAGGGCAACGCACAGCGGCGGACTGGTGGTCGATGGCAGTATTCGCGATCTGGACGGAATTTCGCAGATCGATATGCCGGGATATTTTCTCTCGGTGGACCCGACACCAATTGGGAACGTCATGCTGACCGGGATCAACGTTCCCATCCGCATCCGTGGCGTCACCGTCATGCCCGGCGATCTTGCGGTCGGCGACCGGGAAGGGGTGTACTTTATTCCTCCGCAGGCGGTGAAGGCTGTGCTGGACCGCGCCGACGAAACCCACGTCCACGACGAATGGACGAAGAAGAAATTCGATGAAGGGAAATATAAGTCGAGCGAGATTTATGGTTCGCCGAAAGATCCGAAACTGAAGAAAGAATACGAGGAGTATTTGAAGACGCGGCTGGAGGAGATACGCAAACAGCGCGAGTCGCATAACTAATCCCGTTGGCGGAATTGCCATGCGATTGCTGATTAAAAATCGATTTTCCATCCGCGTAGCGCTGTGTCCTTATGCGATAATCTCTCGGCTAATTTTCTAGGGCTCAAGTAGCAACTGAATTCATACCCTCGGAGAGTGATCTCAAATGAGCAAAAATATCTGGAGTCGTCGCCGCTTTATGCAGATGGGGACCGCGGCTGTTGCAGCCGGCGCGGCCGCGAAAGTCACCCTATTGCAACCTACCCCGCTTTGGGGCTACGGCCGTGCGGTTGGTGCCAGCGACACTGTCCGCTTTGCCTCCATCGGAACCGGGGTACGAGGCTGCGAACTTCTCGCGGCGACTTTGCGGGTGCCGGGTGTGGAGTGCGTTGCGGCCTGCGACCTCTACGACTCCCGCCACCTTGCAGCGCAGGAGGCAGTTCAGAAGCAAGTTCCGACCACGCGTAACTACAAAGAGATTCTTGACCGCAAAGACGTTGACGCGGTCATCATCGCGGTCACCGACCATCAGCATCGCAAAGTGTTTATCGACGCGGTCAACGCGGGCAAGGATGTTTATTGCGAAAAGCCGATGTCGCACACCGTAGACGACGGCTTTGCCATGATCGAGGCGGCGCAAAAGAACAACCGAATCGTGCAGGTAGGCAGCCAGCGCGTCAGTTCGATTCTTTATGCCAAAGCCAAGGAAATCTGGGATTCCGGCAAGTTAGGAGACGTCTTCTATATCCAAGCCTATTGGGACCGCAACTCGCCGAGCGGCGCGTGGGTCTATCCCATTCCTCCCGATGCAAGTGAGCAGACCATCGACTGGAATGCCTTCCTCGACGGCGCGCCCAAGAAGTCGTTTGACCCGGTGCGCTTCTTCCGCTGGCGCTGCTTCACCGACTACGGCGAAGGCTTGGCCGGCGACCTCTTCGTCCATCTGATTTCAGGAATTCACTTCATCACCGGCACGGACACGGTGGCGCAGCGGGCGCAATCGGTCGGTGGGCTTTATCATTTCAAAGATGGTCGCGACTTCCCTGACCTGATTGAAACTCATTACGATTATCCCAACTTCAAGACCGCGATTCGTTGCAACCTGATGAACGGCGGCGGCGAGTTCATCGGCTTCTATGGCAGCAAGGGCACCATGATCATTAAGGACTCGACCCTGACCTTTAAGCCCGAGGACACACGACCCGAGCCTGAGGCGTACTCGATCTACGGCTGGCCGGCGAAGCTGCGGGATGAGTATCTGAAACAGTTCGCAGCTGACCATCCGCTGCCGGGAGTGAAAGAATTCAAGGTGGATGACACCGGCGAGAGCTTTGCCCTGCCTCCGGGATACAGCGATCTCTCCGAGCACCAGGCGAATTTCTTTAACGCCGTACGCACCCGCAAGAAGGTGGTCGAGAACGAGAATTTTGGAAATAACGCTGCCATCGGCTGCCATCTGGCCAATCACGCTTACTTCAACAAGACGATCGCCACCTGGGACGCGGGATCCAAGAAGATTAAAGGCTAAGGAGAAAAGTATGTCTCCCATTTCGCGCAGAAGCTTTTTGCAGACCACCTCGGCGGCCGTAGTGACGGGAACCCTTTGCAAGAACGTTCCCGCCTTTGCGGCTCCGCTCGGCCTCCCGCTTGGGTTGCAGCTTTATTCCGTTCGTGACCAGCTTAAGCAAGACTATGACGGAACACTTAGGCAACTCGGCGCGCTAGGTTATCGCGAAGTAGAAGCCGCCGGTTATAACGGACACACGGCAGACGAGTTCAAGAAGTCCTTGGCCATGGCCAGCCTGCGCTGCGTCAGCGCTCACTATGGGCTGTCCGCGCTTCAATCAGGACTGGAGGACACCATCAAGTTCTGCAAGGCAATCGGCGCCAAGTTCATCATCTGCTCGTCTCCGGCCTTGAAAGATCCTTCGCGTACCAAGGATTTCAAAGGCGTCGCCGATGCCATGACCATGGACGACTGGAAGTGGGACTTCGAGCAGTTCAATAAAATCGGCAAACGGGTCAAGCAAGAGGGATTGCAATTCGGCTATCACAACCACACCATGGAGTTCAAAGCGGAGAACGGTGCAGTGCCGTTTGACGAGATGATGAAGCTGACCGATCCGGCGGATGTCGTGGCCGAGATGGATTGCGGATGGGTGGCGGTCGCGGGGGCAAGTCCGGTGGACTATTTGAAGAAATATCCCAACCGTATCGCCATGCTGCACATCAAGGACTTCAAGCTGAACGGATCACATTCGGTGACCGCTCCCCCGCCTTGCACCGAGTTGGGCCGCGGAAGCATTGATTACAAACCGATCTTCGAGGCCGCGAAGGCAGCCAAGATAGCTCACTATTTCGTTGAGCAGGAAGAGTTCACCATGCCGCCGTTCGAGTCGTTGAAGGTGGACGCGGACTACATCAAGAGCATCAACGTCTAGGGACGCAGCGAAGCTGCGTCTTGGCGGATCAAAAGTTCCCTCGGCCGCTAAGGCGCGCGGAGTCTATCGTTCTCGGTGGCCCGACTAAAGTCGGGCCCTTCGCTTTGCTCCGTCCCTTGGCATTTCCAACATTCCTTATCATTCCCAAGCCCTTGTCATTCCGGCCGGAGGGAGGAATCTGCTTTCCCGGCCAGAGGCAAGTCTTCTGACGAGCAAAGACGCTGCCAGCAGAGACGTAACGGAGCTACGTCTCCACACGGTGGCCATTTACGGTCCGTCGGGGTGCGGCGCTGTGAATTCTGAACAGCACGGCTTTTCCCGGGGCTTGAATTCCATTAGCTCCACCCGCGTGAGATCGGGATCATAAATATTCAACTGAACCTTGCCGTCCCGGCCCAACTGGTAGTGCTCCCGGCTGTTGCTTTTCCATCCCCGGGACTCAATCTTGGCCTGGGTCTCTTTCATGTCCGGCACGCCCAGCGAAATGTGATTCATCACCCCGACGGTTTGCAAGTCGGCGTCGGGTTTGATGTTGAGCATGTACTCGACCCAGTCACGGCCCTCAGGCACCTGTAGCGCGACCCAGTCGGCCTTGTCGTCTTTCATGCCGCCATACCAGTAAGGACGGAATCCGAGCGTGTCGATGTAAAACTTGTTTTCCGCTTCTCGGCTGCGGACTACAAATCCCGCATGAATCATGCGCTGGGTAACTGGATCGCTCTTTCCCTCCGCCTCGGCTATCGATTTTGCCGGCTGCACAAATTCGATGGTGTAGTTCTCCGGGTCCTTCACCGAAAATGATTTGCTGCCGTTGGGCCATTTGGTCAGCGATTGCGGGACGTTGATTCCTTTTCCCGCAAGGTACTTCTTCATAGTTTCCGCATCGTCGGTGGTCAAAGCGACATGGGCCATGCGGTTTTTCACGCTGGTGTCCGGCGCGGGGCTATAGCCGACCCATTGCGAACTACCCACTAGATAACGCTGCGTCTGCCCCGGCTCAATCGGCTTGGCATGTGCCAGCCCTAGCAGTTCACTGTATAGATGATCGTTCTTGGCGGCGTCGGTGGTGTAGAAGTCGACATGGTCGATAGCGGTGATCTTTGGACGCTTGGCTTCCTGGGCGAACGACAAAGTGGCAAGAAGCAAAAGAGCGGCAGCTGCTTTCATTCGGACTCCAATCGAAGTTGATTTCTGAGGGCCCAGAATCTACGGTCGGAGATTGTAGCGCATCGCCCGCGGGCGTGCGCAGGTAGTACCATTACCTCATGCCGGTGGAAACTGAAATCACTGCGCCTACCTACACACCGATCCGTGCGCCACGCGGGACTTCGATCTCGTGCAAGGGCTGGCAGCAGGAAGCAGCCATGCGTATGTTGATGAACAACCTCGATGAGGAAGTGGCGGAGCGCCCGCGCGATCTCGTCGTTTATGGCGGCACGGGCCGCGCCGCCCGCAGTTGGGAGGCGTACCACGCCATCGTTGCCACGCTGAAATCCCTCGAGAGTGACGAGACGTTGCTGGTGCAGTCGGGCAAGCCGGTGGGCGTTTTCAAGACGCATGACTATGCGCCACGAGTGTTGATCGCGAATTCAAATCTGGTAGGGCACTGGTCGAACTGGGAGAAGTTCAACGAACTCGAGCGCGCCGGACTAATGATGTATGGCCAGATGACCGCCGGCTCGTGGATTTACATTGGCTCACAGGGCATTGTGCAGGGAACATTTGAAACTTTTGCCGCAGCGGGAGAGAAGCATTTCGGTGGAGATTTAGCGGGCAAGCTGATCGTAAGTGGCGGCATGGGCGGCATGGGCGGAGCGCAGCCTCTGGCGGCCACCATGACGGGCGCAGCATACTTGGGAATTGATGTCGATCCCGAACGCATAAAGAAGCGCCTGAAGACTGGCTACTGCGACTTCATGGTCAACACCCTCGACGAAGCGTTGCGCATCCTCAAGAACGCCGTGCGTAAGAAAGAAAATGTGTCGGTCGGGCTGGTGGGAAATTGTGCCGATATCATTCCGGAGTTAGCCGAGCGAGGTGTTGTTCCCGATATCCTCACCGACCAGACTTCCGCGCACGATCCGCTGAATGGATATGTCCCCAACGGCATGTCGTATGAAACAGCTTTGGAATTGCGGCGCAGCGATCCTAAGAAATATGAGGAGAAATCGCTAGACGCGATGGCTCGGCACGTCGAAGGCATGCTCCGATTGAAAAAGATGGGCTCGGTCACATTCGACTATGGCAACAACATCCGCACCTTCGCCTTCCAACGCGGGGTAAAGAATGCCTACGATTTTCCCGGATTTGTTCCGGCCTACATTCGGCCACTGTTCTGCGAAGGCCGTGGGCCCTTCCGTTGGGTGGCGTTGTCCGGTGAAGCGTCAGACATTCACGTGACCGACGAACTGGTGCTGGAACTCTTTCCCGAAAATCGCATTCTTCGGCGCTGGATTGATTTGGCCCGCAAGCGGATAAAGTTTCAAGGTCTGCCCGCTCGCATCTGCTGGCTTGGCTACGGCGAACGCGCCCAGTTCGGCCTGGCCATGAACGATCTGGTAAAGAAGGGGAAGCTTAAAGCTCCGATTGTAATCGGCCGCGACCATCTTGACTGCGGGTCGGTTGCCTCGCCGTTTCGCGAAACTGAATCCATGAAAGACGGTAGCGACGCTGTTGGCGACTGGCCTCTGCTGAACGCCTTGTTGAACACGGCCGCTGGTGCTTCGTGGGTTTCGATTCACAACGGCGGAGGTGTTGGCATCGGCTACTCGCTGCATGCCGGCCAGGTGACCGTCGCCGACGGCACCGAGATGATGGCCAAACGCATCGAGCGCGTGCTGACCTCCGATCCGGGGATGGGGATTGTGCGGCACGTGGATGCGGGCTATGACGAGGCAAAGGAGTTTGCGGGAAAGGCGCGGGTGAGCATCCCCATGAAGACTCCATAGGCGCGCCCCGTTCAACTTGTGACAAGATACGCGTCCACAATGGCGGCTAAAACAGTAGCGGCATTCCTCCTTTTGCTGGCTCCCTACGTTGGGTGGACACAGGAGTGGCGATCTTATGGAGGCAGTTCCGGGGCCACGCGATTCTCTCCACTGCAGCAGATCAATCCTAAAAATGTCGGCGAGCTGAAGCGAGCATGGACCTATCACACCGGTGAAGTGAATCGCGCTAACGAAACGGATCGCCATCATATCGCGCCATTTGAAACGACACCGATAGTCGTGGATGGAATGCTTTATCTCTCAACTCCATCGAACCGGGTGATCGCCCTGGATGCCGAAACGGGGAGAGAAATCTGGAAGTTCGATCCGCAAGCAGGTCGCACCGAGCGCCAATTCTTCCAGCACCGTGGCGTTGCCTATTGGCAGAGCGCAACTAGGGATGATCGGCGCATCCTATACGGCACCTTCGACGGGCGCATGATCTGCCTGGATGCTATGACGGGCAAGCCCTGTAAGGACTTTGGCACCCACGGTGTGGTCAATCTGCGTGCGGGAGTGGCAGAAAAATTCCCGGACGCTGAGTACGCGGTAACCTCGTCGCCCGCGATTTACAAAGACCTGGTCATTACGGGAGCTGCGGTTCCGGAATACCCCGCCATAGGACCAAGCGGAGCTGTTCGCGCATTTGATGTTCGCACCGGCAAGCTGGTCTGGACATTTCATACCGTTCCCGGACCGGGAGAAGCAGGACACGAGACTTGGGAAAAAGAGGCGTGGAAGGAAAGAACCGGCGCAAATGTCTGGTCGACCATGAGTGTGGACGTGGAGCGCGACTTGGTCTTTTTGCCGGTCGGTTCACCTTCGTATGACTTTTATGGTGGTGATCGCAAAGGCCAGGGCCTGTTTGCGAACTCGCTGGTGGCATTGCAAGCCTCGACCGGTAAACTCGCCTGGTACTTCCAAATGGTCCACCACGACCTTTGGGATTACGACATGCCGGCACAACCGGCGCTCATCACTGTGCGCCGCAATGGCAAATCAGTGCCAGCGGTTGCGCAGGTTACGAAGATGGGATTCGTGTTCATTTTCGACCGACTCACGGGCAAGCCGCTGTTTCCCGTGGAGGAGCGACCGGTTCCCCAAAGCGATGTACCCGGCGAGGCGGCCTGGCCTACGCAGCCATTTCCAAGCAAGCCGCCCGCGCTGGTGCGACAAGCGCTAAATGAAACTGACATCACTGCGGTCACACCCGAGTCCCATGATTATTGTGCGGAATTGTTTCGTTCGCTCGAGACTCGAGGCATGTACACGCCCTATGGACGCAAGCAAACCCTAGTTGTGCCAGGCACGCTAGGGGGAGCCACATGGTCGGGTGGATCGTTCGATCCCGAGTTGGGATACTTATTCGTGAATGTCAATGAGTTGGGCGCGATGGGCGCGATGGAGCCGCAGCCGGCGGGATCGCGCGTGGCGTACCGGCGTGGCTCCCAAGCAGGCGAATATGCCCGCTTCTGGGACCAGAATCAGTGGCCGTGCCAGAAGCCGCCATGGGGAACATTGAATGCGGTTAACGTCAGTAACGGCGAGATCGCTTGGAAGGTGCCGCTAGGTGTCGTGGCTGGGCTGAATGGGCAAACCGGCTCTCCAAATCTTGGAGGCTCCCTCGCGACCGCGGGCGGGCTGATATTCATCGGAGCGACGGCTGACAGTTCTTTTCGAGCGTTTGAGTCGCGAACCGGAAAGCAATTGTGGGTGGCAGAGTTGGCTGCCAGCGCGTACGCCGCACCCGTTACCTACATGGGAAGTAAGAGCGGCAAACAATTTGTAGTGATTGCAGCAGGAGGCGGAGGATACTTTCGAGGAAAGACTTCCGACGAGGTCGTGGCGTTTGCTTTGACGAATTAGCGATTTCGGTTGAAGAATTTATTTAAGGATGCGCTTGTGAACAAACAAAAGGCCGCCACTCAGAAGGCCGTGCCTCACGAGACCTCCCAATATACCGAGTAACGCCTGTCATAGAGCCTGTTCAGCGGAACCAGCGTCACATCCTTCCGCTGTCCCGACGTTCGGAATATCAGCGGCTTGTCTGCCACCTTGATCCACGAACTTGGATCGGCTCCCGCCGCCTTGAAAGTCGGAATTTCGAGATCGGGCACTGGAGGAGTTCTGTTCACGGGTCCCAGCGGCGAGCCGTGCTGCTCGGGAATTGGCGCACCCACCCGCAGGTTCGGTCCAATGATGTGGGCTTCGGTCAGACCCTCCGCGCCGAGATCTCCAGCCAGAACCAGAGGTCCATACAGCAACGCCTGCATGTGAGAATCATCCGGCATGACTTCCACATGTAGGTGCATGGGGAGCCGCATCTCCACCTTATCTCCGGTCTTCCATACTCGACTGAGAGTCAGGTACGAGCCCGGAGCTGCCGACGCATCGAGTGCCTTCCCGTTCAATTTCACGGTTGGCGCCGATTGCAGCCAACCTGGAATGCGCAGACGCAAGGCCATGCTGTCAGGCCCGGCCGCTGTCACAGTCAATGTCACGTCTTGCGACTCGGGGTACTGAGTTTCTTGACGAATCTTGAACCCTTTTTCCGCCCAATCCAGCTCCGACGGAATGAAGAGGTTCACATAGAGACCTTCTTCGTCCCGCCAGTAAATGCTGTCGTTCAGCTTCGAATACTCCTCAATTCCCGAACCTGTGCAACACCAGAATGTCTGATCTTCCGTATTAAAGGTCTTCCAGGCTCCCGGAGTCAGCGAGAGGTAATACTGCGTATATCCAACCTTTGGCCGGATCGTGCCGATGCGATGATTGAGCAGCAAGCGCTCATAGTGATCAAACAAGCCAGGCGAGGGGTTCCAGCTATAAAGCTGTCGCGTCAGCTTCAGCATGTTGTATGCGCAGCAGCATTCAGCCGTGTTCACGCTCTGCTTCAGCTCAGCAGCCAAACGCCGGGGCGGAGCGAGCCATGCTTCCGCATTGCTGGTCCCACCCGTGACGTAGGAACGAGCGGTCGTGACTTCGTAAAGGAAGTACTCCGATAAGTCGCGAAACCGGCTGTCGCTCGAGATCTCGTATCTTCGTGCCGCCGCAATCACCTGCGGGATATGGGTGTTGACGTGCAATCCCTGCAATTCATCCCGGCGCGCTGCAAGCGGATTGATGAAACTCTTCTTCTGGAAGCGGTCGCCCAACTTCGCCCAGCGATCGTTGTTCGTTTCGGCGGCGAGGTGATAGAAACTCTCTGCGATGCCGCCAAACTCAATCTTGAGGATCTCCTGCATTTGCGCTTCTGTCTTTGAAGCCGTCCACTCGTCCGCCCAGGCCGCCATGCCTTCGAGCACTTGCAGCGCCTGCTTGTTCCCGGCCAGCCGGTACATGTCAAACAAGCCGGCTGTGATCTTGTGAATCGTATAGAAAGGAGCCCAGACCCGCTCACCCTTCTCGAGCCGGTCCCACCACGTTGTCGGAAAGGCGCTAAGATACTTGCCGCCCAGCTTCTCCTGACACTTTGCCATCTCAGCGACCATGTAATCGCCTTTGGCTTTGGCTTCCATATCTCGCGTCGCCGCCAGTTGCGCGCTGGCGCTAAGGAAGTGGCCGACGAAATGACCGCGCAGTTCGCTCGATCGCTGACCGTTCTCCGGTTGCTCCCAACCTCCAAGTGGTTTCGCCGACCCCACTGGCAGTCCGGCATTGGCGCGGAAGGTATACAGAAGGCGGTCGGTCTGAAGTCGTGCCATATAGCCGCGGTTCCACTCCTGCGAATCGAAGTACACACTATTCGGCAGCAGTCGAACCTGACTCATGGGGAAAGGCTGCACCCTCGGCGCAACGTCTCGACGAGTGAACTCCAGCGGCCCGTCGAATGCTGGAGTATCCGGCACAAGCGGATGCTGGAACGATCCCGGAGCCTGACGCGTCGAGGCGGCATTCGGCTGTTGGATATCCTGGGCCACTAACGCCGTAGCCGCTGCGCCCGCTGCAGCAAGAACACCGAAACGACGTCGGGTTAAAGGGCTCGCATTTTTTGGAATGCTCATTCGTTTCCCCTGAATCAAAGGCAAGTATAAGATAGCCGCATTTCGTCCTGGGTCCCTTTGAGGTTCTAGCTCGACCCGCGCCTCACGCTTTCCGTCGCTGCGATAGGAGCGCACCTTGTCGGTGTTGAGTGGTGCACACCTGAAAGCTATCACCAGAAAATTTTCTTGAGCTTCAGGAAGTTGCTCTACGTCATCATGAATATTGTTCAGAGGCGGGAGCCGCGATTGCGTTCGGTCACAGCCTATCGAATCTGTAGCCGGCTCACTCATTCGCAATCGTAATTTCAAATAAGACGCCTCGACCCTTCGGATACCACAACCCAACCGACAAAGGTCTGTGAGAACTGACAGTTTTCGGCAGCGGCTCGAATGCCTACTCTGTCCAGTAGTTCGCAACAGTGAGGGCTCCTCGTGGTCGACTTTCCTAGATGCTGGTCCCCCCTGCGAAATGTCAATGCAGAGAGGGTCGCTGGAGACCAAATCGGCCTAGAGCGGCCGCGGGCGTTCCGCCACGTCACGACGATCATAGGAGCATCACTAATATTCATGGCTTCGACCTACATTTGGGCCCAGGAAACGACTTCTCAACCTTCCGCCGACACGCAAAAAGAAGAAAAGAAGGAAGAAGAGGAGCGGCCAACGGGACTACCTGAGAAGGTGAAGTGGACGTTCAATTTTGACGCCGCCTGGGGCACGTTCGGCTTCGCGAATTCCCTCTATACCAACGTCCGGCCCGACCCCTCGGGAAACCTCAGTGATAACTGGTTTGAGGGTTTCGTTAAGCCAGCGCTCTCGGGCAGCATCGCATTGGGGACGAGCGAACTCTACGGAAAGGTCAGTGGCGTGGGCGAACGAACTTACGGAGCGCCTCCGTCACTTGTAGGGGAGAGCGCCTCTTCCTTCAAGCAGGAAGACTTGTACGTAGGCTGGCGTTCAGGAAAAGCTCTGGGTAGTTCAGAAAATCTGCTTGACTTCACAGTTGGCCGTGCGCCCTACACCATCGGGCACGGCTTCCTGGTATGGGACGGGGCCGGGGAAGGCGGCAGCCGTGGCGGATTCTGGAGTAATGCCCGCAAGGCCTGGCAATTCGCCGCCATCGGGAGGCTCAAACCGGGGAACCACACCATCGAAGGATTCTATCTAGACCGCGATGAACTCCCCGAGAACGATACGGGAACCCGTCTGGCGGGCTTCAATTACGAATATGCCGCGGGGAAAAACTCGACATTTGGGGCCAGTTATATCAAAGCCTTCGCCCACCCTAACATCCTGCCTGATCGCGACGGGATGAACGTCTATAACGCACGCGCGTACACCGCACCTATCCCCAACTTGTCCGATCTCTCATTCGAAGCCGAGTACGCGTATGAGAAGAACGGCAATCTCATTAACTCATATGCCTGGACGACGCAAGGCGCATATCAACTAAGCAAAGTCATCTGGAAGCCCAAATTTTCCTACCGCTACGCGTTCTTCGAAGGAAATGACCCCAACACACCTACAAACGAGGCGTTCGATCCTCTGTTTGTGGGTTTCTATGACTGGGGGGCGTGGTGGCAAGGTGAGATTGCCGGCGAGTACTTCCTTTCCAACTCCAACAATATCTCGCACCAGGCGCGTCTTCATCTCACACCTACTGATCGCCTGGGATGGGGGGTAATGGGTTACTGGTTCCGCGTCCCTCGACCGTCGGCTTTTGGACCGGGCGTTACATCTTCAAACGTCGCTTTTGAATTCGACAGCTATATGGACTGGAAAATCAACAAGAACTTCACGTTGAGTGTCGTCGGCGCCTTTGCAGATCCACACCAGGCCGCGCAACAGGCATTCAACCGGACGGAAAACTTTGCCTACGGGATGGTTTACATTGCCTACTCATTCTAGGAAAGTCGCAAGCGTAAAGACGGAAACACCGGCGAGGCCGACTGTTCAATTGGTGAAAAAGGCCGTAGTCGCCCGCCCTTCCGTTGCGGCGAGCAAACCGCTTGAGGACGGAAAGATCGGCGTAAAAACACCGGCTATTCCGATTCCCTTTCACAAGCTCCTAAAAGTGGTAGCGATTGCAGATGCCGGGAATCCTCAGATCCGGCAACTCCTCGACCGGATCAGCGCAGAAAACTTCACGGTCGAAGTAAGCGATAACTTTGATCGGGACGTTTCCGAGGACGCCGGCGTTGGGGCATACATCGCAATGGTTGACGGCGACCGGCTCGATCGGGCTCGTTCCCTGGTGCGCGCGGTCCGTGGTGTCGGCTTCCGCACTCCCCTGTGGGGGCTCGCGGACGCCCACCGGATTTCCAATATTGGCAGTTTCGATTTTCTCGGCGAGGTCTCAGGCTATATCTACCTGGGACAGCAGACACCCGCCTTCTATGCCAAACAGGTCATCGGCAGTCTTATTGAGTACGGAATGGGGCTGTTGCCGCCATTCTTCGGCGGGTTGATGGCTTACGACGCCGAGGCCAATATCGCGTTCGACTGCCCCGGCCATCAGGGTGGGCAGTTCTACCGGAAGTCGCCCGCTGGTCAGCTCTTCTTCAAACACTTCGGTGAAAGCATCTTTCGCAACGACCTCTGCAACGCCGACGTGAAACTCGGAGATCTGCTTATCCACGAAGGGCCCGCCGCCGAGGCCCAGCGCCATGCCGCGCGCGTATTCGGCGCCGACAAAACGTACTTCGTCTTGAACGGTACCAGCACGTCCAACAAAGTCGTCACAAACGCAGTACTGCGACGCGGTGATCTGGTTCTGTTCGACCGCAACAACCATAAATCCATGCACCACGGCGCTCTGATCCAGGCGGGTGCGATTCCGATTTTTCTTCCGACGGCGCGCAATCCCTTCGGCATGATTGGGGCTGTCGACTGGGACGCCTGGGACGAGGGCTACCTTCGGGAGCAGATCCGCAAGAATCCGCTGGTGAAGGACACACAACGCTACAAAGCGGAGCGGCCCTTCCGGCTGGCCTGCATACAGCTCGCCACTTACGACGGAACCATCTACAACGTGCAAAAGGTCCTGGAGCGAATCGGGCATTTGTGTGATTACGTGCTTTGGGACGAGGCGTGGATTGGGTACAACGCCTTCCATCCGTTATTCAAGAACCACAGCCCGATGCGCCTGGAAAACCTCGACCCGGAGATGCCGGGGTTGTTCTCCACGCAATCAGTGCACAAGCAAGGCGCCGGCTTCTCCCAGGCCTCCCAGATTCATAAGCGTGACGAGCATATCCGCGGGCAGGCGCGCTTCATCGAGCACAAGCGGTTCAATGAGGCGTTTCTGATGCACGCGTCAACTTCTCCTTTCTATCCCCTGTTCGCTTCTCTCGACGTGAATGCCAAGGTGCATGCGGGGAAGGCGGGAGAGATGCTGTGGGATCGTTGCATCGAGCTTGGCATTGAGACACGCAAGAAGTTGCGCGAGTTGGGGCGTCACTATGCAGCGGTCGGCCGCAGCAGTGAGGAGAAGTGGTTCTTCGATCCTTTCGTGCCCGATGTGGTGACGATTCATGATTCCGAGTTTACCCAGGACGTCACCGACACCCCTTGGGAAGATCTTCCGACCGATGTGCTCAAACGCGAGCAGCAGTGCTGGAATTTTCATCCCCACAGCAAGTGGCACGGATACTCGGGAGGCGCAGAAGGGTACGCAATGGTCGATCCCAACAAACTTACCCTGCTGACGCCAGGGATCGACCGCCTAACCGGCGAGTACTTGGACTTCGGCGTACCCGCCACGGTCGTGGCCAACTATCTGCGCGATCAACGAATCGTCAACGAAAAGTGCGATCTGAACAGCATTCTGTTCCTGATGACGCCTGCCGAGGACGAGAGCAAGCTCAACACTCTGATTGCCAAACTCGTCAAGTTCAAGGACCTCTGGGACCGCGATGCACATTTTGCAGAGGTCCTGCCGAGCGTTTATTCCGCAAATCACGATCGCTATGCAGGTTACACGCTGAGACAGGTCTGCAACGAAATGCACCAGTTCTATCGCCAGGCAAACGTCAAAGAACTTCAGCGGCTTTGTTTCCGTGAGTCGAGTTTCCCGGAGATCGTGATGAGTCCGCAAGACGCTTATCAAGCTCTGGCCGCAAACCAGGTGGACTACGTGGCGCTTGAAGACATCAAGGGTCGCGTCTCTGCGACGCTGGCCCTGATCTATCCGCCTGGCATCGGAGTCGTTCTCCCGGGCGAGCGATGGGACAAGAAGGCCCAGCCGATGCTCGACTACTTCCTTGCATTCCAGGAATCGTTCAATCGCTTCCCCGGCTTCAACTACGAAGTGCAGGGCGTCTACCAGGAACGAGTGGAGGGAAAGATCAAGTTCTTCACGTATGTGGTCCGCGAGTGAGGCCCACGCATAACGATGGGCAAGCTGTAAGTGTCCGCAGACAAACGAAGGACTCGTAGGTCGAAAGCGAGGAAGCGCATGGAACCGAAGAAGAAGATGACGATGATGCAGCTGACCGTGATCGTCGCCGTGAACATGATGGGCTCGGGAATCATCATGCTGCCGGCGAATATGGCCAAGGTCGGCGCAATCTCGCTGCTTTCGTGGGTAGTTACGGCCCTGGGCTCGATGGCGATCGCTTACGGCTTCGCGCAAGCCGGGCTCTTCAATCAGCGGCCAGGGGGCATGTCGGCCTACGCAGAGGAAGCTCACGGAAAAGCAGGCTTTTTCATGACCTTCTATCTCTATTTCTTCTCGCTGGCCATTGGGAATGTGGCCATCGCGATCTCTGCAGTGGGGTATCTCGCAACATTTTTCCCCTGGCTGTCGTCAACGCCGGTCGCAACCTGCGTCGGGGTGATCGGGCTGATCTGGTTGACAACCGTGGCGAACTTCGGAGGTCCGAGTCTGACTGGGCGGATCGGTTCAGTGACGGTGTGGGGAGTGATTCTTCCCGTTGGTCTTCTTTCGATCATCGGCTGGTTCTGGTTCAGCGGTAACACCTTCGCAGCGGCCTGGAATCCTCAAGGAATGTCTATCGGAAAGGGCTTAGGCTCTAGCGTCGCACTCACCCTGTGGGCGTTTCTGGGAATGGAATCAGCGGCGCAGAACTCGGGTGCTGTGGAAAACCCGAAGAAGAATGTTCCGATTGCCTGCATGTTGGGCACGCTGGGTGCGGCGGTGGTGTACGTACTGTCGACCACAGTGATTCAAGGCATCGTGCCGAACGCTGAACTAACGAAATCAACGGGTCCGTTCGGGTTGGCCTTCGCCAAGATGTTCAACCCGACGGTCGGATCAATCGTCATGGCTTTGGCTGTGATGGCGTGTTTGGGCTCGCTCCTGGGCTGGCAGTTCACGATCTCACAAACTGCAAAGTCGGCAGCGGACGATCGCATGTTCCCCTCCATTTTCTCGCGGATGAACAGCATGGGCGCTCCTGTAGCGGGAATGATCGTCATGGGAGTCGTGCAATGTGTGATGGCTCTGTCGACGATCTCACCAAACCTTAATGATCAGTTCAATGTTCTTGTAAACCTCGCCGTTGTCACGAACGTCGTCCCCTACATCCTCGCGCTATCAGGCTTGATGGTGATGATGCAAAACGCTCATGTCCCCGAAAAGGTGTATCGGAGGAACACGGTAGTGGCGACAGTCGCGATGCTCTACAGCGTCTATGCCATTTTCGCTTCCGGTAAAGACGCGGTTCTCGGGGGCATGATCGTGATGGGGATTGGCTTCATGATCTACGGTTTCATCGCGCACCGCTTCGCTTCGGCAATGCCGGTCGCTATGAAACCAGCTCAGGCAGCATAGCGGCGGAAAGCTATCGCGGAAGGAGACACTATGAAACTTCTACCCTTGCAGAAACTGGACGGATATCGATTGTGGATGGCGACAGTCGCCCTTGCCCTGTTTGCACCGGCATTCGTACTGTCGGCCGATAAGGTCCAGACACCGGCCGATACGTTGGCTCGGGTGCGGCAGACTGGTACCCTCAGGCTCGGCTATTACGCCGACGCGGGTCCGTTCTCCTACCAAGATGAAACAGGCAAGCCAGCGGGTTACGCAGTCTCGTTATGTCAGGAGATTGCCAAGGACCTCAAGAATGAGATCGGCGCTCCAAACTTGGATGTCGAGTTTGTTCTGGTTACTGGTGCAGATCGCTTCGATGCAGTAAGGCAGGGTAAAGTCGATCTGCTTTGTGGACCCTCTGTGGAGACGTTTGCCCGGCGAAAACAAGTTTCGTTCTCAATCCCAATCTTTCCAGCCGGTTTGGCGGCACTCGTCCGTGCGGATGCTCCCACCCAAATCAGAGATGTGCTTTCGGGGCGTGAACCACCTTATCGACCACTGTGGCGCGCGTCGATTGGACTAGCCTTACAAAACCGCACTTTTTCAGCGGTTACAAACACGACCTCCCTGAACTGGCTGACCAGCAAGCTCGATGAATTCAAGATTGATGCCAAAATCGTTCCCGTTGAGAGCCACGATCAAGGCGTCCAGCGCGTGATCAATCGAAGTTCGGACGTTCTGTTCGGAGAGCGCTCCATTCTTCTGGACGCAAAGAAGCGTAATCCCGCAGGGCGAGACTTGATCGTCCTCGATCGTCTGTTCACCTACGAACCGCTCGCGTTCGCACTCGCGCTTGGTAACGAAGATCTTCGGTTGCTAGTAGACAAATCCTTGAGCACCCTCAGCCGGTCCGGAGAAACCCAGAGTCTTTACAAAAGATTCTTTGGAGAACCCGACGAGAATGCGCTCACATTTTTCCGATTGAACACAATTGCCGACTGAAGGAGGCATCGTATGCACGAATTTGGTGTTCATTCCGAAGTAGGCAGGCTGCGCACCGTGATGGTTTGCCGCCCTGGCCTCGCGCATCAGCGTCTGACGCCGGGCAATTGCAAGGACTTGCTCTTCGATGACGTGATCTGGGTTCATGAGGCGCAAAAGGACCACTACGACTTCGTCTTGAAGATGCAGGAACGTGGCGTCGAGGTTCTGGAACTCCATGACCTGCTCGCGAAGACCCTGGAAAACAAGGAAGCCCGGGATTTTGTCCTCGACCGTCGTGTAACCGCGAATTCGGTTGGTCCTGGTACGGCTGAGGCAATCAGGCCATGGCTGGACGAAATGCCGGCTAAGGAACTCGCGGCGCACCTGATCGGCGGATTTGCGATCGCCGATCTGCCGGATGCTCAGATCAAATCGATACTCATGGAGGCATTCGGGGGCACAGATTTCCTTTTGCCGCCGATCCCCAACACATTGTTCCAGCGCGATCCATCGTGCTGGATCTACAACGGTGTCACCTGCAACTCGATGTACTGGCCGGCACGAAAGCCGGAATCACTGCTGCAAAGGGCGGTTTACAAATTCCATCCGATGTTCAAAGGTGGCGATTTCCGCATCTGGTGGGGTGACTCGGATGAGGACAATGGCAGTGCGACGATGGAAGGTGGTGACGTTATGCCGGTGGGCAAAGGCGTTGTCCTCATCGGCATGGGGGAACGCACGACTCGCCACGCGGTGATACAGGTCGCCCAGGAACTCTTCAAGCAGCAGGCGGCAACATCCGTAGTTGCTTGCCTGATGCCGAGGAGCCGCGCCGCGATGCATTTGGACACTGTATTCAGCTTCTGCGATCGCGATGTCGTCACCGTCTTCCGCGAGGTTGTAGACCAGATTCGCTGCTATACGGTTTATCCGACTGACGATCAGGGGGGATACGCGGTTTGCAAAGCGAGCAAACCGCTCGTTGCTCTAGTGGAAGAGGCTCTCGGTCTCAACGAACTGCGTGTCGTTGAGACCGGAGGCAACTCATACCAGGCCGAACGCGAACAGTGGGACGACGGCAATAACGTTGTGGCCCTTGAGCCAGGCGTAGTAGTGGCCTATGACCGCAACACGTACACCAATACGTTACTCAGAAAAGCAGGCATTGAAGTAATCACGGTCCGCGGCGCCGAACTCGGTCGTGGTCGCGGGGGCGGCCATTGTATGACCTGCCCGATATGGCGTGAGCCGGCCTACTGAGCAGAACACTCAAAAAGTAACAGAAATCAACAAATATTGAGGAGATCAAACTATGAGCTTTAACATGCGCAATCGTTCCCTTCTTACCGTTCAGGACTACACACAGCGGGAGTTCCGTTATCTGCTTGATCTCGCACGTGATCTCAAGCGCGCGAAGTACGCTCGGACTGAGCAAAAGCGCCTGCTTGATAAGGAGATCTGCCTCATCTTCGAGAAGACATCCACGCGTACGCGATGCGCGTTTGAAGTCGCGTGCTACGACCAGGGGGCAAACGTAACCTACCTCGATCCGGCCGGTTCGCAGATCGGCCACAAAGAGTCGTTCAAGGACACGGCGCGGGTCCTGGGACGGATGTTCGATGCCATCGAGTATCGCGGGTCATCGCAGTGTGGCGTCGAGGAACTCGCTGCCTATGCCGGTGTGCCCGTTTACAACGGGCTCACCGACGAGTATCACCCGACTCAGATGATCGCCGATATCATGACCATGCGCGAACACAGTGACAGGCCGCTTTCCGAGATTCGTTACTGCTATGTCGGCGATACCCGATCCAACATGGGACATTCACTGATGATCGCAGGCTGCCTGGTGGGGATGGACGTCCGCATCTGTGGTCCCAAGTCCCTTTGGCCCTCGGATGAGTATCAGAAGATCGCGCGTGCGCTTGAGGCCAAGAACGGGGGGAAGTTGACGATCACCGATGACCCAAAAATCGCCGTGAAGGGCGTCGACTTCATTCACACTGACGTCTGGGTATCGATGGGCGAGCCAAAGGAAATCTGGAAAAAGAGAATCGATCTGCTCACACCGTACCAGGTGAACATGGAGCTGATGAAGGCTAGTGGCAATCCACAGGTTCGTTTCATGCATTGCTTGCCAGCGTTTCACGACACCGAAACTACCCTCGGCAAACAAATCGCAGAATCCTACGGGATGACCAATGGAGTAGAGGTAACAAATGAAGTCTTCGAATCCGAGATGAACATCGCGTTCGAACAAGCTGAGAACCGACTGCACACCATCAAAGCGTTGCTGGTAGCGACGCTGGGAGACTGAAGCCATGCGCATCGTGGTTGCTCTGGGCGGAAATGCATTACTTAAGCGCGGCGAACCGATGAACGCGAAAGTGCAACGCGCCAACGTCAAAATTGCTGCGCAGGCGCTTGCACCGGTTGCCATGAAGCATCAACTGGTCATCAGCCATGGCAACGGGCCACAGGTCGGACTGCTTGCGCTCCAGGGCGCTGCATACCGTGCCGTCGAAGCTTACCCGCTGGACGTGCTCGGAGCAGAAACGGAAGGCATGATCGGGTACATGATCGAACAGGAACTCGGCAATCTGCTCCCGTTCGAAGTCCCTTTCGCGACACTCTTGACAATGGTTGAGGTGAACGCAGACGACCCGGGTTTTCAGAATCCGACAAAGTTCGTCGGACCAATATACGAGAAGCCGGAAGCCGATCGCATCGCATCGGAAAAAGGCTGGGTGTTCAAGCAGGATGGCGCGGTGTGGCGGCGGGTGGTGCCGTCTCCGGTGCCGCAGCGCATCTTTGAGATCCGGCCCGTCAAGTGGCTGCTCGATCAAGGCACGATTGTCATCTGCGCCGGCGGAGGAGGCATCCCGACCATGTACGAGCATGGCGCGGACCGGAAGCTTGCTGGGGTCGAGGCAGTCATCGACAAGGATCTATGCTCGGAGCTTCTCGCACGTGAACTCAACGCTGATCTGCTTGTGATGCTGACCGATGCTAGTGCGGTTTACGTGGATTGGGGCAAGCCGACGCAGCGGCCCATTCGACGCACATCGCCGGACGCTCTGGCTGGAATTCCTTTCGCGGCGGGCTCGATGGGCCCAAAGGTAGATGCGGCATGCCGATTCGCTGCGACAACAGGCAAGCTGGCGGCGATCGGGGCAATGTCGGATCTCAACGCAATCATTGCCGGGGACGCAGGCACGACGGTATCTCCCTCCGGCGGGATGGTGTACGGCGAAAAACAGGCGGCTGACGCGGCGCAGTCCGATTCGGCAGCGGCTTAAGGTTCATGCCGGTTGCACAGGATTCTGTTACGACAACCTGTGCACCTGTGCAAGAGAAGGTTTAAAAGCACTAGCAGAGGGACCATATGATTGAGCGCCGCACGAAGAGAATCCATTTCAAAACCCTGATCGTAGACGACGAACTCGGTCAGGCAACCGCCGGTGGCCGTGCGTTGCGCGCACTGATCGAGGAACTTGGTACTTGGGAGATCGAAGTCGTCGAAGCCAAGTCGGCCGAAGATGGAATGTCGGTGATTGTGTCAGATGCCGCGCTCCACAGTATCCTGCTCGACTGGGATTTGGCGGACGAGAATTCCAAGACCCACTCCAAGGCACTCGCTCTGGTCAAACTCGTCCGCTCGCGCGACGAAAAGGTTCCGATCTTCCTGATGGCAGAACGGGAAGAAGCTTCTGAGATTCCGGTGAACGTAATGCAAATGGCAGACGAGTTCATCTGGAAACTGGGGGACACAGCTGAGTTTATTGGAGGACGAATCCGTGCAGCTATGGAGCGTTATCGTGACAATCTGTTGCCGCCAATGACCGCAGCATTGGCAAAATTCAGGTTCGTCCACGAATACTCCTGGCATACACCCGGACACACGGGAGGCACTGCCTTCCTAAAGTCCCCTGTCGGTCGGGTGTTCTATGACTACTTTGGGGAAAACCTGCTGCGTTCGGACCTTTCTATCAGTGTGGGTGCACTAGGATCGCTGCTTGATCATACCGGACCTATCGGTGAGTCGGAGAAATATGCGGCTCGTGTTTTCGGTTCTCACCGCACCTATTGCGTCACCAACGGAAGCTCAACTTCGAACCGCATCCTCTTCATGGCTGCGGTTTCAGACGGACAAATCGCGCTTTGCGATAGGAATTGCCACAAATCCATCGAGCACGGCCTGACTATGACCGGGGCCATTCCAAACTACCTCGTTCCCATGCGCAATCGCTACGGGATCATCGGGCCCATTCATCCTGATCGCATCATGCCTGGAGCTTTAAAGGCGAGTATCGCTACCAATCCTTTAGTGGACACGCCGACGGAGAGAAAGCCGGTGTATTGCGTGATCACCAATTCCACTTACGACGGGTTGTGCTACAACGTGAAACGAGTCACCGAACTGCTTGACCCAAGCGTTGACCGCATTCATTTTGACGAAGCCTGGTATGCCTATGCGCGGTTCAATCCTATCTATCGCGAACGTTTTGGAATGCATGGAGATCCGGCCGATTATGAAGGCCCAACGATTTTCACCACCCACTCCACCCATAAGTTGTTAGCGGCTCTCTCCCAGGCCTCGCTGTTGCACGTGCGCGATGGGCGCAACCCCATTGATCATCCCCGCTTCAACGAATCCTTCATGATGCATAGCTCAACATCGCCGTTTTATCCAATCATTGCCTCAAACGACGTAACCGCCGCAATGATGGATGGCCCTGGAGGCATTGCCCTCACAACAGAATCCATTCAGGAAGCAGTCGCATTTCGCCAAATGATTGGTCGAATCCGAAAGGATTTTGCGGCAAAAAAGGAGTGGTTCTTTGGAACCTGGAATGCAGATGAAATCGTAGACCCAAAGAGCGGTAAGCGGATTCCTTTTGAGCTAGCTCCTCAGCAACTCCTGACAACGGAACCCAATTGCTGGGTGCTTCATCCAGGGGACAGTTGGCATGGCTTCGAAGACCTGGAAGATGGCTACTGCATGCTCGATCCGATTAAGGTATCGGTAGTCACTCCCGGGGTTGCTCTTGATGGCTCGTTGAAAGAACCGGGCATCCCGGCAAATTTGGTTACTGCTTACCTTGGTAGGCGTGGAATCCAGGTAGAGAAGACTACCGACTTCACCATCCTCTTTCTATTCTCAATCGGAATCACCAAGGGGAAATGGGGAACCTTGGTCAATGCCTTCCTCGATTTCAAACGCGACTACGATCAGAACTCACCGCTCGCACAAGTGTTGCCCGACTTGGTCCGAGCCAACTCTGAGCGCTACGGCAACCTCGGCCTGCGTGATCTCGCTGGTGAAATGTTTGCTCAACTCAAGCAGTCTCGCCAGACACACTGGCTTGCTGAAGCATTTTCCACATTGCCAAAGCCGCTAATGACACCTCGACAGGCGTATCGGAAACTGGTCTTGAATGAGGTCGAGAAAGTACCTTTGGAAGGCTTGGCCGACCGCGTGGTCGCCACCGGAGTTGTCCCGTACCCTCCTGGCATCCCCATGCTTATGCCTGGTGAGAGCGCAGGAGCAGTGGATGGTCCATACCTAAGCTATTTGCGTGCCCTCCAGTCATGGGATGAACGGTTTCCCGGCTTCGGCCACGATACGCATGGCGTCGAGAACATTGGCGGCACGTATTACATCTACTGCTTGAAACACGCCGAGCTCAGGGCTGGCTTCTCAGATACAGCGACGGAGGAGATGGTGAGTGATGAGCACACCTGTCTTAGTACGCGATAAAGCGACGAGCACGGAAAAGAAAGCGCTCGGACTCGTAGCATGCACGGCGCTCATCGTGGGCAACATGGTAGGGTCGGGATTCTACGTGTCGCCTGCTTCACTGGCGCCGTATGGCCTGCTGGCTATTGTCAGCTGGATCGTCATAGGAGTCGGCGCTGTCTGCCTGGGGTTGGTGTTCGCACGGCTCGCACACTCCCATCCTGCGACGGGCGGCCCATACGCATACACGCGCGCTGCCTATGGCGACTTCGCGGGGTTTCTGGTTGCGTGGGGTTATTGGATCTCAATCTGGGCTTCCCTCCCGGCGATCGCGGTCGCCTTTACCGGCTATCTCGCACAACTGGTGCCGGCGTTAAAGGAGAGTCGTCCCGTGATCGTGATGGTGACGATTGGTGTTATCTGGTTGGTCGTTCTGATTAACATCCGCGGTGTCCGTGAAGCCGGCCTCTTCCAGTCCATTACAACTTTCACCAAGCTGATACCTTTTTTCGCGATTGCAACTTTGGGACTCCTATGGGTACAGCGTCACAATCTTGCCGTGTTCAACCCTAGTGGGAAACCGTTGTTCGCAGCCAGCGCTGCGGTCGCGCCCCTCATCATGTTTGCTTACCTTGGCTTAGAGTCTGCCACCGTGCCGGCGGGTGATGTCCGAGACGCTCAACGAACGATTCCGCGGGCGACGCTGTTTGGTATTTCGGCGGCGGCGTTGCTTTACGTGCTTGGCACGGTGACGGTGATGGGGGTGATCCCGCGCGAACAACTCGCACATTCATCCTCGCCCTTTGCCGATGCCGCCTCTGCCATGTGGGGCCATTGGGCGGGCGGGGTGATTGCCGTCGGCGCATTGATCTCTTCCCTCGGCGCGCTAAACGGCTGGACGCTCCTTATGGGCCAAGTCCCCATGGCAGCAGCACAGGATGGGCTCTTGCCAATTTGGTTCGGAAGGCGCTCAGAACGTGGCGTGCCGGCAACCGCCATCCTAATCTCCGCCAGCCTAGCTACAGCTCTTCTTCTGCTCGAAGCTTCCGGCGGAAGTGGTTTCGTTGTTTTCTACAACTTCATTGTGAACCTGGCCACGATGGCAGCCGTAATACCCTATGCCTTCTGCGCTCTGGCTGGGGTAATCATTCGGCGCAAGGACATCGAGGCTACCGGAGGGACAAGTTCATCATTCAAGCTCGTAGAGATTGTCGCCTTTGTCTTCGCCGTTTGGACTATTTATGGCTGTGGCGCGGAGGCCGTGTTGTATGGGCTTCTCCTCCTGCTGCTGGGCATTCCGCTCTACGTATGGATGCGAAGTCGGGGGGCCGAACTGGGAGCACCGATTGCTCGACAGGCTCAGCAAGCTGGAACTGACTTCGCTCAAGTTTTACCCACAGGCATACCTGCGCCGAACCCACGCTAACGGGATAACGCAAGACACGTCAACGAGGCGCAGTGTAGAAAGAACAGTCGCTTGAATGGCAACGAAAAGAATCCAATACTCTAGCCTCAAGCTGCCTTCCAGCGCTCCACGGGTCTTCTCCACGCAACACAGGATTGCTTTTGAGCCGGATTGTAGTACCGCCGAACGACGGCTGACCAATGAGTGAACTCATCGGGATCGAAGCCTGTTCGGGTGCACACTTCATCGGTGCAGCACTGCGCGACCAGGGCCACCAAGTCCGGCTGATTCCAGCACAGTTGGTCAAACCCTTCCTTAAATCGAACAAGAACGACTTCCTGGATGCCGAGGCGATCGCGGAAGCTGTGGCACGGAAGAACATGCGTTTCGTCCCCATCAAGACTGGCGAGCAGCTCGACTTGCAAGCCTTGCATCGGGTGCGCGACCGTCTCGTGCATCGGCGAACCGCCGTCATCAATCAGATCCGGGGGTTTCGGCTGGAGCGCGGCATCACCTTGGCAAAAGGGCCCACTTACGCAACAAGATGGCATCGATCCTGGAAGACGCCGAGCAAAACATCACACCACGGATGAGAATGCTGCTCGACCGCGTGTGGCAGGAGTGGAAGCCGTTGGAGATCGACATCACTGCGGTCAGGGAAGAGATCGAACGCATTTCCAACCAAGATGCTGGCTGTCAACGATTGCGCCAGATCCCTGGAGTCGGGCCGCTGGTTTCCACGGCCACGGTCGCGGCCATTGGCAATGGCTCAGCGTTTCGTAAGGGGCGCGAGTTTGCCGCTTAGCTCGGACTGGTGCCGCGAGAGCACTCCACCGGGGGCAAGGCAAAGCTCTACGGCATCAGCAAACGCGGCAATGTGTACTTGCGCCGCATGTTCATTCATGGCGCTCGCGCTGTGCTGCTGCGAGTGAAGTACGACACCGGCGGCTTCGGTCAATGGGTGCAGCAGATGGAAGCGCGAGCACCCCGTACCAAGGTGATCGTTGCCATCGCTAACAAGCTGGCGAGAATCGCCTGGGCGGTGCTGTTCAGGGGAGTGGATTACCGGGCCACCGCAAAAGTGGCGGCAGCATAGAGATCGACAAGGTCAAATTACACACCAAGGTCTGCTGGGGGAAGAACCGAACAGTCAAACGGCGTGCTGGAAACCCTGTGGCGAAAAATGGTTCTTCGTAACCGAGCGATTTAGCAGGAACGGCACGCGCGAATCATCAT
>Ga0157378_10000696_pt1 | contig 31646 bp, 27 predicted proteins | sample M65metaG_FD_115309 | JGI IMG/M metagenome (GOLD analysis project Ga0157378, IMG submission 115309) | Miscanthus rhizosphere microbial communities from Kellogg Biological Station, Michigan, USA - M6-5 metaG | ecosystem: Host-associated > Plants > Roots > Rhizosphere > Soil | place: USA: Michigan... | reverse complement strand
GATTTGAGATTTGAGATTTGAGATTTGAGATTTGAGATTTGAGATTTGAGATTTGAGATTTGAGATTTGAGATTTGAGATTTGAGATTTGAGATTTGAGATTTGAGATTTGAGATTTGAGATTAAGCCGGCTTCTCGGTCTAGAGATTCAGCGCTCCATATTTTCGAGCGACCGTGTCGGAGGCCCATGCGAGCGAAGGCTTCGAGGGCACGGAGGCATTTGTCCACCGGCCCGGAATCGCATGGCCACAATTGGGACACGCTCCCTCGCTTTTGTAGCGCCCGCCTTCAGGCGGGCATTCTAAAGGTTGGCGCAAAACGAGCGAGTTCTGCAAAACGTTGTGCCAGGAACGGCGAATCACCGCTTTGCCGCAGCTGGGACAGAAGGTGTCAGCCGCATCGCTAAAAATATTCCCCTCATACACAAAATTCAGCCCCGCCTCCAGCGCAATTCTCCGAGCCGCATGCAGCGTTTCGGGCGGCGTGCGGGGCTTGTCCTGCAGCTTGAAATCCGGATGGAATGCCGTGAAGTGCAGCGGCACATCCGCGCCCAGATGTTCCAGAATCCAGTCGGACAATAAGCGGAACTCGCGCGGGTCATCATTCAGCGTCGGAATCACCAGATTGGTGATCTCAAACCATACATTCGTTTCCTCTTTCAGCCACACCAGCGTGTCGAGTACCGGCTGCAAATGGGTCAGGGTGACGCGCCCATAAAACCCCTCCGTGAACGCTTTCAAATCCACATTGGCCGCATCCACATGATCGTAAATATCGTGAAAAGCCTCTCTCGTGATGTAGCCGTTGGTGACCATGACGGTGCGGATGCCCGCTTCCCTAGCGGCCTGGCAAATATCGATTACGTACTCGCCCCAGATGGTCGGCTCGTTATAAGTGAATGCAATCGATGGGCAGCCGTAACGGATCGCTAGCGCCACAATATCTTCTGGCGGAATATGCGTGGACTGGACCTGATCGGATTTCGATTTGGAAATGTCCCAGTTCTGGCAGAAGAAGCAGCCCATATTGCATCCGGCCGTGCCCAGAGAAAATACACGCGTGCCCGGCAGAAAATGATTGAGCGGCTTCTTCTCGATCGGATCAATCTGTAACGCCGCCGGCGAAGCGTATCCCAGGCTGTAAAGCTTTCCGCCTTGGTTGACGCGGATAAAACAAAATCCGGCCTGTCCCTCCCCGATGTGGCAATGCCGCGGACACAAATAACAATGCACGCGGCCATCGGGCATCGGTTCCCACCAGCGCCCTTCGTGGAGCGATTCCGTTTTCTGAAATATTTTCAGTTCATTCATGGCGGATGACGAAGAAAGAAGCGATCAGGGTCAGCTGGGTACATCAAATAATGGTGATTATACACCCACGCGGGCCACTCCGTTCTTGTAGCGCCCGCCCTTCTTTTGGGCGGGCAGGTTTAGACCACGACAGGCCTCACCCTCCCCGCTGCACGCGCCAGCGCTCATCGGTCCATTTCAGAAATCTGCGCAACTGCAACCGCTCGCGCCAAATCAGGCGAAAGAATTCCGCGGCTCCCAGCGCGTGCATATCGCCGCCAAAAAATGTTTCCAGTCGCCATCGAATATATGGACTGGCCCACGGACGCAAGCGATAACCCTTGGCCGTAATCCAGTAGTAGCGCAGCGCAGTCAGCACGCCGCTTAATTCCAGCCTTCGCGCTCGCGCAGCCCGGAAATGTGAGCAACATGGTGTCGCCCGTGCCAGGCGTAATGATGGATCAGATTATCCACGGTCATCACTCCCATGGCCGGATGCCGCAAACGCCGCGCAAAATCCGGCGGCTGCAGCAAGCGCAGCAGAATGTCCCATCGCAGATGCAGAAATTCCAGCAATGAGAGAGACGCTTCCACCGGCGCTTCCTTCACGTCGGGAAGCTCAGCCCACAAAGCTTCTTCATACGGCTTGACGGTGGGCTCGTCCTCGGTAAGCGCAAGCTTCAACCGAATGTAGGCATTCATGTGGCTTTCCGGAACATGATGCGCGAGTTGACGAACCGTCCAGCCCCCGGGACGATATGGAGTATCAAATTGAACTGCGGAGAGCCCCGCGACCGCGTCACGCATGCGCTTCGGCGTTTCCGCAATTTGCGCAATCGCCTCGGTTCGCTCCGCGGGAGTAAGCACCGCCTTCGCCTCATACTTTCCGATGGGGTATCGCAGATCCATGGCACGTCCCTTTCACAAGTCGTCGCCCACAAGTGTATCGCAACTTTACGCAGGAGCGTTTTTCCGACGCCACGTGATTCCAGGGCGTGTTTCCCAGGACCGTCGAATTCCGCCGCGCGCGGAATCTTCCCGTTTACCGTAGCTCGCCTCTTCAGAGACGGGGGTTCTACGCCGCACCGCACCAACCCTCGCCTATCAAAAGGCGAGCTACGACATCCAATTCAACCCAAATCTTAACAATCGCCCGCTTGAATTTTCCTTCTCATGGGAGTAGCGTGGGATTCGCCTCGCCAATACAAACTTGTTCCTGCCACGAATCAGAGAGAAGGAGCTCACGACATGGCAACCACAGCGTCAGCACCGTTGCTTGATCAGAACGTTTCGAAATTTATTTCCCGGACGCACAAGATCCTGATAAACGGCAAGTGGGTCGATGCCGCATCCGGAAAAACATTTCCCACCTACAATCCCGCCACGGGCGATGTTCTGTCCCGGGTAGCGGAGGGAGACAAGGAAGACATCAATCGCGCCGTGAAGTCGGCGCGCGCCGCGTTTGAGACCGGCCCGTGGTCCAAGCTTACGCCTTCCGAACGCGGGCGCATGGTCTGGAAGCTTGGCGATCTAATCGAAAAGCACCTGGAAGAATTCGCGCAACTCGAATCGCTCGATAACGGCAAGCCGCTGAGCGTTGCGCGCGTTGCGGACGTGCCTCTCACCGCCGACCACTTCCGCTACATGGCCGGATGGGCCACCAAGATCGAAGGAAACACCATTCCCATTTCCTCGGGCGGAGGAAAGGTTCAATTTCTGGCCTACACGCTGCGCGAACCCGTGGGCGTCGTGGGACAGATTATTCCGTGGAATTTTCCGCTGCTGATGGCGGCCTGGAAATTGGGGCCCGCCCTCGCGAGCGGCTGCACAGTGGTGTTGAAACCCGCGGAGCAAACGCCCCTCTCGGCGCTACTGCTCGGCGAACTGATTCAGGAAGCGGGCATTCCCGACGGCGTGGTGAATATCGTTACGGGCTTCGGAGAAACAGCCGGCGCCGCTCTCGCGTCGCATCCGGATGTCGACAAGGTCGCCTTCACCGGTTCTACGGAAGTCGGAAAACTCATCCTTCAGGCGGCGGCCGGCAATCTGAAAAAAGTGTCGCTCGAATTGGGAGGGAAATCGCCCAACATCATTCTGGACGATGCCGACGTTGATGCGGCCATACCGGGCGCAGCCAGCGCAATCTTCTTCAATCACGGCCAATGCTGCTGCGCCGGCTCACGGCTCTATGTCGAAAACCAGATTTTCGATAAAGTCGTCGAAGGCGTTGCGAAATATGCGAGCGACATTCGAGTGGGACCCGGAATGGATCCATCGAGCGACATGGGGCCGCTCGTCTCCCAGGAACAGCTGAATCGCGTGTGCGGCTACCTCGAATCCGGTTTTTCGGAAGGCGCCAAGGCCGTCACCGGAGGCTCGCGCGAGGGCGACAAAGGCTATTTCGTAAAGCCCACGGTCCTCGTCAACACCAACGAAAAAATGAAAGTGGTGCGGGAAGAAATTTTTGGTCCCGTGGTCACCGCTATTCCCTTCCGCAACGTCGAAGAAATCGCCGCGCAGGCCAACAACTCAAATTACGGTCTAGCGGCCGGCGTGTGGACGCGCGACATCAAGAAAGCCCACAAACTAGCCAGCCTGCTCCGAGCCGGAACAGTGTGGATCAACTGCTACAACGTGTTCGACGCCGCCCTGCCATTCGGCGGATACAAAGAGTCCGGCTGGGGCCGCGAAATGGGCCACGAAGTCCTCGAACAGTACACCGAGGTCAAAGCCGTCTGCACCCCGATCTCGTAATCCGAACCTCACGCGCATTAGAAATCGGAAGGGCCGAAGAGTTTCTTCGGCCCTTTTTTTATCGCGTGAAGAGGTTGACGGTTGCGAATTGTCATCACTGCCGAACGGGCCGCACCCAAATGCGGCTGGTCGCAGGTTTGCCGAGGTGTATTGTGCGATTCCCGACGGCGAGCGTCATGGTTTCGTCGTATTCGCGATTGCGAACGCGGATGCGCGCGCCAGGATGCAGCGTAAGCCCGGAAAGAAATTTCAGGAAATCTGGATCTTTTTCGTAAACGCAGAGGACTTCGACCGAGTTTCCGGTGGCGACATCCGACAGAGGCACCGCGCCGTGCTTGCGCCTCAATTTGGCCAAGCCGCCCTGCAGGGGAACGCCGTGAGGGCAAAAACCCTCCGCGCCAAAGCGCTCAAGAAGCAATTTTTCGACCTCTGGAGAGATGCCATGTTCGAGGCGCTCGGCTTCGTCGTGCGCACGCGTCCAATCGAGGCCGATAACTTCTGTTAGGAGTTTTTCCGCGAGTTGGTGGCGCATGGCCAGCCGGTCGGCAAGGCTGCTGCCCTTTCGCGTGAGCGTGATGCGGCCATCGCGCCGCACGACGAGGAGCCCGTCGCGCGTCAAGCGCTTCAAAGCCGCGGTCACGGCCGGCGGTGTCACGCCCAGTTCTTCGGCCAGGCGCGCGCTGATCGGCTCGTGCTCTTCCTGGACCATCTCCCAGATGGCCTTCAGGTAGTCTTCGCGCGACACGCTGGTTTTTTCGCGCGGCATGAATCTCCCTTGTAACAGCCATTGCTGACTCTCAGACTGGCTGTATGGCCTTGCAATCAAAACGAGCTAAAAGAATCCAGCGCGTGCCTTCATTCACAACAATTTGGCGGTTCTACCTGTGTTCATCCGCGCTCGTTCCGCCGGATGGTTCTCCGCTTTCGCGCAGCCGCCTCGCCAGATCCTCGACTCGCGCCTCAATCTGATCGCGAATGCCGCGGTACACCGCAAGATTAAATCCGTACGGATCACCCACGTCCCAATCTTCCACCTGCCGCAAGCCTTCCTTGAAGATTGATGCCCCCGAACGCCCGGTCATGTTAACGATCAGATCCGCGGCGGACATGTCCTCAGAACGCAGTGGCTTGGAAGTTTGCCCTGCAGCAGAAATGCCGTTTTCCTCGAGCACCGTGATCGTAGTGCTGGGAATCTCGCCAAATGGTACGAGCCCGGCGCTCGACGGCTCGATCACGTCGGACGCCTTGTGCCGCGCAATGGCCTCCGCCATCTGGCTGCGGCACGCGTTACCGATACAAAGGAACAAAACCTTTTTACGAGAAACCATCGCGATCTTTCCGAGACAAGATGCCGGGAAACAGCATGACACGGAATTTGGTGATCCTCAACATGCAGTAGCGCGGGCTTCAGCCTGCGGTAGTTCGTCTTTGCAAAGACTAAAGGACTAAAGGCAGCAGGCTAAACAGTCTGCTCAGAAAGTCAGCCCTCTGTCATTCTGAGCGAAGCGAAGAATCTCTCTTCGATTTAGGCATGAGAAGAAACAAGGAGAGATTCTTCGCTTTGCTCAGAATGACAAGAAGAACTATTCAGCAGCCTGTAACGCCCACACTCCAGACGCCGGGCTCAGTCGCGATCGGGCTCAGACACTTTTGTGAGATTATTTCCATTTTCGCTGGTGGCGGCGCGATCCTCTTCTGCCATTCGCACGAAGTATTCGTGAACGGAGTTATCGCTCGTAAGTTCAGGATGAAACGTGGAGATGAGCATGTTGCCGTCGCGGATCAAAACCGGCTGGCCGCCGGATTTCGCCAGCACCTGCACACTGGGTCCCACGCGCTCGATGATCGGAGCGCGGATGAAAACCATTTCCAGCGGTTCCGCGGAGATTGCGGTCCCTCCGTGGCGAACTTCGCTTGCCAATTGGCGGCCGTAACCGTTGCGAATCACATCAATATCGGCCAGACCGAGCGATTCCTGTGCGGGATTATGGACTCCGCGCGCCATAAGAATTGCTCCGGCACACGTACCGAACATCGCGCCGCCCTTGGACGCGTGTTCGCGCAGGCTCTCGTCGAGGCCCTCCTCGACCAGAAACTTCCATTGCGTGGTGCTTTCGCCGCCCGGCAGGATGACCGCTTCGACGCCCTCCATGTCTCGGGACGTGCGCACAAACACATAATCAATGCCCATGCGCGCTAACGTCGCTGCGTGCGCTTCAAAGTCTCCTTGCACGGCTAGAATTCCGACCTTCATTCCCTTTTGCTCCCCAATCGCTTTGTTCCCTCAGTCGCCCTGAATTGAATTGCCATTCCGAGGCGAGCTGCGTGCGAGGAATCTCTCTCTGCTTTGCGTCTCAGCCGCGGAGAGATTCTTCGCTTCGCTCAGAATGACAAGAAGAAGCGCGTCTACTTAAACGATACGAAGGGGCGCATTACCAGCCGCGGGTCTGCAGCAGATCCTTCTCTTCGATTTGGCGGATGTCCAGGCCCTTCATCGCTTCACCTAGTTCCTCCGAGGCTTCGAGGACGGCTTTAGGATCCTGGTAGTGCGTGGCGGCTTTCACGATGGCCTTCGCGCGCTTTTCCGGATCGCTGGATTTGAAGATTCCCGATCCGACAAAAACCGCTTCCGCGCCCAGATGACGAACGAGCGCCGCGTCGGCCGGAGTGGCAATTCCTCCCGCGGAAAAATTCGGGACCGGCAGTTTCCCGGTATTGGCCACTTCACGAACAAGATCCAGCGGCGTGCCTAGTTCCTTGGCCACGCGCATGAACTCGTCGCCGCGCAGCGTCGTCAAGCGGCGCATATCGGACGTGATGGTGCGCATGTGCCGAACCGCTTCGACAATGTTGCCCGAGCCGGCTTCACCCTTGGTGCGAATCATGGCCGCGCCCTCCGCGATTCGCCGCAACGCTTCGCCCAGATTTCGCGCTCCACAAACGAACGGCACTTTGAAGTCGTGCTTCCACACGTGATTCTCTTCGTCGGCCGGAGTCAGAACTTCGCTCTCGTCGATGAAGTCCACTTCGAGCGCCTGGAGTACTTCCGCTTCCGCGAAATGCCCGATGCGACATTTGGCCATCACCGGGATGCTTACTGTGTTCATGATTTCGCGAATAATTTTTGGAGAGGCCATGCGCGCAACGCCACCCTCCTTGCGAATGTCGGAGGGTACGCGCTCCAGCGCCATCACGGCGCAAGCTCCTGCGTCCTCGGCAATGCGGGCTTGCTCGGCATTCGTGACGTCCATAATGACGCCGCCCTTGAGCATTTCCGCAAGGCCCACCTTCACGCGCCACTGATCGGTTCCATAGTTTCCATTGTTGCTCGTCGTTGCAGTCATACGTTGTCTCCTCAATTTTTCCGGGGCCACTCTTCGTTGGAAGGTTCCGCTTGGAGTGATGCCGTAAAGTTATTTAATTTCCGATGCCGCGCCGTCTTTTAAGCCTCGGCGGGCCTGATATTTCGCGCGGTCGATGATCACGAACCGCCCTTCGCCTCGGGCGAGCAAATCCCCCGCCTCATTCCGAATCTCCCCTTCATGATACAACTGACGGCCATCCCGGCGCGTCACAAATCCTTCCACGACAATGTTTGCGTTGGCGGGAATGGGGCGCTTGTACTCCACTCGCAGATCGGCCGTGACGGCATGTTCCGCATGGAACCTGACTGCTTTGCCCATGGCTTCGTCCAGAAGCAGCGCAATGATTCCGCCGTGAAGAAAACCGGAGCCGCCCTGATATTCTTCGCTGAGGCAGAATCGACCGACGATGCGCTGGCGGGCATCGTCCTGCTCGAACGAGAGATGCATGCCCCGCGGATTCGCGCCGCCACAGCCGAAGCACGGGTTGTCGGGTTTCGGATCCAGCTTCATAAACCTCCACGGCAGTTCAGATCAGTTCGCCGCGCATAACCGTGATCGCCTGTCCGGAGACAAAGACGCGATCGCCTTCGCAGCGAGTTCGGACATAGCCTCCGCGCGCGGAAGCCTGATATCCGATCAAGCTGTTACGGCCCAGGCGCTCACTCCAGTACGGGCCCAGGCAGCAGTGGGTCGATCCGGTAACCGGATCTTCATCGACGCCCGCTCCGGGAGCGAAAAAGCGCGAAACATAATCGTGATCGGCGCCTGCTGATCGGCTTGTCACAATCAATCCTCGAGTGCCCAACAGTCCAATTTTTGCGAAGTCCGGGCGAAGCGAACGCACGGCATCTTCGCTCTCCACTTCGACGAGATAATCGAATCGCGTACGCCCCACGTTTTTGATATTTGTCTTGAGTGCAGAGCCCAGAACGTCAAGCTCGTGCGCCGTATCCGGCTCCGCGGGTGTAGCGGGAAAATCCATTTCGATCCAATTACCCGTGCGTCTCGCGATGAGCACGCCGGACCGGGTGTGAAAGCGTGCGGCCTCTTCCGCTCCAAGGCGTCCCTGTTCCCAGAGAATGTGTGCGCTCGCCAAGGTCGCGTGCCCGCACAAATCCACTTCGACCATCGGGGTGAACCAACGCAGATCGTAGTCCTGATCTCGCTTCACGAGGAACGCGGTTTCCGACAAGTTCATCTCACGCGCGACGAGTTGCATCCACGCTTCGTCGCGCGGTTGCTCCAGAATGCAAACGGCTGCGGGATTGCCGGTAAAGGGCTTGTCCGCAAAAGCGTCCACTTGTGTAATCGCCAAACCCATCGTGTCCATCAGGCATTCTTCGACCATTGAAAATTCACCCTGCTCACGTCACTCCCTCACACCAAAGCGACCCGCGGAACTTCCGCGCGGCGTGATCCGCGCTGTCGCTTGCGCATTTCACCGCGAAGAACGTCGGCCAGCGTTGCGGTTCCGCGAGCAATCTCGCGCTCATTCAGTCCCGCAAAACCGAGACGCAGCGTATTCGGTTGCGGATTCTGAAAGTAAAAATAACGTCCGGGGGCAAAAACCACGCCGCGTTCGCGGGTATGAATCAATAACTCGTTCGAATCAAACCCGGGAGGCAGCTCCAGCCAAATGCACATGCCGCCCTCAGGACGCGTCCATTTTGTTTCGGGGGGCATATGGCGCGTCAGCGCCTGTTCCAGCGCAGCCAGCCGCGCGCTATAGGCCCTGCGGGTACGTTCCAGATGACGCCCGAGAAGTCCACGGCGCACGTATTCAGCCAGGATCGCCTGCGCCAGATGTCCGGTATGCAAATCGGTGGACTGCTTCACAAGACGCAGACGATCGATTACATTCGCGGGCCCCACTACCCAGCCCACGCGCATCCCGGGAAACGCAATTTTTGAAAAACTATCGATCTGTATGACGATGTTCGAACGATCGAGTTGCTTCAGCGATGGCACGCGTTCGCCGCGGGCGCGCAAACGGGCATAAATGTGGTCTTCGATGATTGGCACTTGAAAGCGCGCGGCAATCTCCAGCAATCGCCGCCGTTCGGCCACCGGAAGCGTGGTCCCCGTGGGATTATGAAAATCCGGTGTGAGGACCATCATTTTGACGCGGTTCTGCATCAGCACCGCCTCAATCGCGGATACGTCCACGCCTGGAGTCATCCCAGGGCCGCTTTCGGTTTTTACCGGTACGCCGATAATGCGAGCGCGCGCACCTGCAAAGACGGCAATGGCTCCGGGATAGGCGGGATTCTCGAGCAATACGGTGTCGCCGGGCCGCAAAAATGCTCTGCACACCAGGTCCAGGGCCTGCTGGCAGCCGTCGGTGATCAGCAAATTTTCGCCAGACGCCTCGTATCCGTCCGAACGCAGCATGCCCACAACCGCTTGCTTCAGTGGCGGGTATCCATCGGACGGACCGAACTGCAAAATTTCGGTGCCTTCGCGCCGCCACACAGAGTTTGAGCACTTCCTCAGCTCATCGATGGGGAAAAATTCGGCCGCCGGCCTGGCCATCACGAACGAGATGGAGCCGCGGGGAGCCGACTGCGTCAGACGGCTGAGCACTTCCTCGCCGCGTTCGTCGGCGAAAAGCGATTCCCACCGCAGGCTTCCGTTCATCGAAGCAGGGTGCGGAACTTCGGTAATCCGTCGTTCCAGACCTTCGTCGCGAATGAAGGTTCCCCGCCCCACGTGGCCGCTGATGAGGCCCTCGGACTCGAGCTCGGCATAAGCGTTCGCAACCGTTGTGCGGTGAACGCCGAGTTGCGTGGCCAACTCGCGGCTTGCCGGAATGCGCTCTCCCGGCCGCAGATCGCCGCCATGGACCAGCGCGCGAATCTGGTCGCGCAGCTGTACGTAAAGCGGAACGTGACTTTCCGGTTGCAAATGAAGTGGTATCATTGGCTCACCATATCAGGCCAATCTATAGTATCTTTTTCAACTGTAAAGAGCCAATTTGTCTCCCCGCAGGACTGAACACGCTGCGAAGAACGATGACTTATTCTGTCATTCTGAGCGAAGCGAAGAATCTCTCTTCGATGTAAGTATAAGAGAACAAACACAGAGAGATTCTTCGCTTCACTCAGAATGACAGCGTTTCTAGTTTTTCCGCAGCCTGTGAAGCCCGGGCCATTTAAACCGCAGGCCGAATCACAAAGTGCGAAACAGCAGGTGCCAGATTGTATCCACGAGCGCGTGCACAATGGCGGACGCGAAAATACTGTTCGTCTTTCTCCACGTGCGGCCGTAAAACAATCCCGCGATCGCCGCAAGCAGAGCATAGCGCCAGTTGGGGAAAACGCCGTTGTTGGTAATATGCGCGAGACCGAAAATGACAGAGGCTCCGATCCAGCCGCCCGTTTCGTTCGATAGTGTTCGAGATAAAGAATTTTGCAGCAAGCCGCGAAACAGCAATTCCTCAGGCCATGCCGTCAGCAGAAAAATCGAAATCGCATCTGCCGGCAATGATCTCCAGTGGACCTGTCCCGGATCGAATTGAATGAAGTGCAACGCGATTCCGAGGGGAATCACCAGCACCGCCAGCAATCCGAAGTTCAGAAAAACAGCCAACATCGCGTCGCGGCCCCAGGCGATGTTGTAACCAACGCCGTCAAATTGCCGTACAAACAGAAACGTGGCGAGCGCGACGCTGACGGCGAGCAGCATGGTAGCCACGTAAACGACCGTCGGGCCTGGAAACGGCCAGAGAGCACTGAGAAATTTCATTTTTAACGGAAGAAAAATCGCCAGCATCGCCGCATAATCCTGCCAGGCTCCGGCTTTCGCCGTGCCCGCTGAGATCGTAATCAGAACCGGCGTTAGTGTGTAGGCAGCGGCAAGTGCGGCACGCGACCACGTGAAACCATTGGTTGCTGCAACGTAAATCAGGTATGCAAGAAAAGGTACGGTCGCGATCAACACGCCAAAATGACTGCCGGCACGGCGCGCCAGCCGCTCGCCAAGATTTCCGGCGGCCATTAAAAGTTGTATCGCCAGATAAAAGGCCAGCAGGCACAGCGTGACGACGTATGCACGGCCTGCGTATCCGTGCCAGGCTCCATAGACCGCAGCGCCCCCAACGGCCGCGGACCACAAGCCAAGCGCGGTCCAAACAGATAGCTGGCGTTCCACGGACATGGCACGATAGTGTATCGCACTCGACGAAAACGCTGATGGCGGGGAGCCGATTACGAAAAGAATCGCCTACATTGACTGGCTGAGGGGTCTCGCCTGCCTGGTGATGTTTCAAACGCACTGCTACGACTCCTGGCTGGGCGGCTCCGCGCGTGACGGCCGGCTTCTCCAGTTCTCTCAGCTCGGTGGAACACTTCCGGCGCCACTATTCCTGTTTCTGGCGGGCATTTCATTCGCGCTGGTGACGGATAAACTGCGCCGGAACAATGTCCCGGCCAATGAGATTGCGCGCACCACAATACTCCGCGGCGGGGAAATCTTTCTGCTCGGCCTGCTTTTCCGCCTGCAGGAATTTCTGCTCGGCCAGCCCAAGTCGCCGTGGACGGACCTTCTGCGTGTGGATGTGCTGAACGTCATCGGTGTATCGCTCATGATGATGGGCGTGGCCTGCCGGATTGCCGCGGCAGGAGGCACGGACGTGCGCCAGTTGCGGCGGACAACGACAGCGACGGCGGCAATCTGCGCAGCGGCAATCGCGTTGTTTACTCCAGCGCTGTGGACCAATTGGCGCCCCCACTCCCTCGCCTGGTGGCTGGAATCCTACGTCAACGGGGTGCATACGTTCGACAAGCCGCAGCCGTGGCTCTTTCCCATTTTTCCGTGGGCCGCGTTCGCATTCGTCGGCTTGGCTACGGGAACCCTTTTATTGTCGGACTGGGCGAGAAAGCGGGAATCCATTGCGCTGATTTCCGCGGGCGCAAGTGGCCTTGCGTTCATCGTCCTCGGACTGTGGCTGGATGCGAGGCCCTTCCGGCTCTATGACGCTTACGATTTCTGGCACACCAGCCCGAATTTCTTTTTGGTCCGCGCGGGGGTCGTGCTGTTCGTTCTTTTCATGGGCTATGCGTGGTGCCGCTGGGGAGCGGGACAATGGGGTTTCAGCCCGCTAATCGAAATGGGTAAATGCTCGCTGCTGGTTTACTGGGTTCATATGGAATTTGTGTATGGCGGGCTTTCGATTGTGCATCGGCATCGCGCGGGTGTTGCGACGGCAAGCCTCGGATTGCTGGCAATTTTTCTGGGGATGACCGCGCTCGCTACGATTCGCAACCGGTTTCCGGCATGGAAACCCCAAATGGTCGCCCTGTTTCGAGGTGCGGCCAGAACATAAGCTCCGAGCGCCTCGTTTCCCCGGCCGCGAGGATTACTTTTTTGAGCGGTCCTTCAGCAGGCCTTTCAGCTCGGACATGAATTCCTTCACATCCTTGAAATCCAAATACACGGACGCGAAACGGACATAGGCCACTTTGTCCAGTTTCTTGATCCGATTCATCAGAAGTTCGCCGATTTCGCTGGTTTTGCGCTCGCGTTCCGGCGCTTCGTGGACAAATCGCTCTACTTCGTCCACCAGCGCCTCGAGCTTGGCGGTGGCTACCGGGCGTTTCTCGCACGATTTCAACAGGCCCTGCAGAATCTTCTGCCGGTCGAATCGCTCACGGCGTCCGTCCTTCTTAATCACCATGTACGGAATTTCGTCGATGCGCTCGTAGGTCGTGTAGCGCCGCCCGCACTTCAGGCATTCGCGGCGGCGGCGGATTAAGTCTCCGGCGCGGCCTTCGCGCGAGTCAATCACCTTGTCTTCCATGACCGAACAGAAAGGACACTTCACGGCGCTGAATCTCCCCGCAATTTTTCCTTGGCCACGACGGCAGCCTTAACATCGTTTGCGTCCGGCACCGTTATGTGTTTTCCCGTTTCTTCCGCTTCGGCTTCGGCTCGCGCCAGTTGGCGCAATTCACCGACCGACAGGCCCTCATGGATCAACAGAGGTATGCCGGCTAACGTTCCTCCGGCAAACGTGATGATCCAAAGTACCACGGCGATCGCCGCCGCCGGCTCCTGCTCAACCCCAAATATTTTCGTCAGGCCAATGAAGCTGGCGATTTGCGCTCCGCCGCCCACACCGGGAAGTTGCAGAACCGATCCGACCAGAGTTACCGCGAGCAAAAGCATGGCGCCTGAAAAATTCATGTCCGAATGCTGGAAAGCTTCGCCGAAGGCCTTCGCCACTCCAAGATAGATGAGCGTGGCCAAAATCCAATGCAACACCGTATAAAAAAGAGCCGCCATCAGGTCGGAAGAAGTCCGGATCGCTTGGAGTCCCTCGCTGATGCCGGTGATCGCGGAAGCGAATCGGCTGCGGAAACCGCCTGCGTTGCGCCATCGCTCCAGGCCGCGATCCAGAATCGCCGCCCCATGCAAGCGATAGACCACAAGAATCGTGATCAGTCCGATCATGGCTGCCAGCAGCAGCCAGCCTCCGTTACGCGCACTGTCCACCCAGCTCATATCCGCGCCGGCATCGGACAAACGATTGGGAAACACCAGCAACGCCAGGCAAGCGAGCGCCGCAGCCGCCAAAAAATCACAAAAACGCTCTAAAAAGAATATTCCAAACAGGCTCGATACCGGCAGGCGCTCCTTGCGTGCCAGCAGCAGCGGGCGCACCGGCTCGCCCGCTCGGCCCAAAACAAATATGGCCGCGAAGCCCATGACCGTTCCCGCGAAAGTGTTTGCAAAATTGGTGGCTCCCACATATTTGCAGAAACGCTGCCAGCGAACCGCGCGGATGGCGTAACACCCGTAAATCCCGAGGAGGCATAACAGGAGAAGAAAAATATTCGCCTGGCCGACGCTGTGGATGAATTTTCTCCACGTAAAGTCAGCCAAATGAATTTTATGGCGCGATTGGTAGGCGAGCGCCACCACGCCCGCCAAAATCAGCAGAGCTATAAGTATCCCACGAAGTCTTCCGCGCATTCGCACGCGAGGTTAACCGCTGCACTGACGGAGTGTCAAGAAAGGACCCGCACGGAAGTTCTAAAGCGCTCCCATCTGCTTTAATGCCAGGTAAATGCAGTGTTACAGATCGTGTAAGCGATGCCGCGACGTGAAAGCTTCAATCGGCACTCACGGCGCGGAGATCGCCTACCGTTCGACGAGGCGCTCCAGCGTCGTGAAAAACTCCGGATAGGACACTGCTGCGCACTCGGCTCCTTGGATTACCGTTTCTCCCTCGGCGCCCAGCGCCGCGACGGCAAATGCCATGGCCATGCGATGATCTCCGTGCGGCTCGATCTCCGCGCCATGCAGGCGTCCAGCCGACCTCCCGGCGACACGCAATCCATCCGGAAGTTCCTCAACCTTCGCGCCCATCCGCCGCAGGTTCTCGGCGAGCACTGCGATGCGATCGCTCTCCTTCACACGCAACTCCGCCGCGTTGCGTATCTCAATTCCCTGCTCGGTGTACGGGGCCAGCACGGCGATTGCCGGAAGCTCGTCAATCAGCTGCGCGATAGCGTCGCCTTCGATAGAGCCGCCCTTCAGAGGCTCATGGCGCACGGAAACATCGCCGATGAGTTCGCCGTGCTCACTGCGAATGGACACCAGGCTCACCGGCGCACCCATCGACGCCAGCACATCCAGAACGGCCGAGCGCGTTGGATTCAGGCCGACGTTATGTACAACGAGGTTCGATTCCGGAAGCACCATGGCCGCCGCCAGAAAAAACACCGCGGAGGAAAGATCACCGGGAACCCCGAGCGAGCACCCTTTCAGGCGCGGCCGCCCATGAAGTCGAATCGTGCGTCCCTCATGTTCCAGGTGCGCCCCAAATTCGCTGAGAGCCAGCTCGGTGTGGTCCCGGGTGCGCACCGCCTCGCTCACGGACGTGACGCCATCCGCGAACAAGCCGGCCAAAAGAACAGCGGATTTGACTTGCGCGCTTGGCACCGGTGTTGCGTATTCAATGGCGTGCAGGCGCGTCCCCTCGATCTTCAACGGGGCGAAGCCACCGTCCCGCGCCTGAATCCGCGCGCCCATCTGCGCGAGCGGATCGATGATCCTGCGCATAGGGCGACGTCGCAGTGAAGCGTCGCCGTCCAGAGTTGACCGGAATTCCTGCCCCGCGAGGATTCCGGTGAGCATGCGCATGGTAGTGCCTGAATTCCCTGCGTCGAGAGTCCGGCGCGTTTTGCGCAATCCACCGAGGCCGACGCCCTGGACACGCACGCGTTCGCCATCGACCTCAATTTTCACGCCGAGGCGCGAGAAACAATCAAGCGTGCTGTGGCAGTCGGCGGCGGCCGAAAAATGCGTGATCTCGCTGGGACCGTCGGCGATCGACGCGAGCATCGCGTAACGATGCGAAATGGATTTGTCTCCGGGAACTTCAAGCGAACCGCTAATGGTGCGAGCTGGGCGAATAATCTGTTTGGGCACGCCAGAATTCTAGCACGCGAATAATCCTGCCCGAAGTTTGCGCAGTCTCGGCTCGTGTACGCCCGCCTTCAGGCGGGCATCCTGGGTCGACGGGACGTCGCCCGCCTGAACTGGGTGCGCCTAAACCATGATTGCCACACCCAGCCCGAACGGGAGTATGATTCGGGGAAGCCATTCTCCGAGGAGGCACACACAGATGAGGCACTTCGTAGGATTCGTTCTGGCAGCTCTGCTCGCACTTGCTCCGGCATTCGCCCAGGCCCCAAAGGGTTGGAAGCTGCGTGCTGACCACAGTTCAGACGCGGCCGACCCGGATGCGCCGGGCGCAAACAAATTTACCATCAGCGGATCGGGCTTCCACGCCGTAAATCCGATGGCGGCGATTTACTGGAGTCCCGCGAATACGGCCAGCGGAAATTACACGCTCAAGGGCACATTCAAACTGATCAAATCGAACGGCTCTGACGAATACTACGGACTGATTTTCGGGGGCAGCGGCCTCGAAGGTGCCGCGCAAAGCTATACCTATTTCATGGTGACGGACGATGGTACGTATCTCGTGAAGCGGCGCGATGGTGCTTCGACTCAAGGCGTGACGCCCAAAACGCCGAGCGATGCAGTAAAAAAGCCCGACGCCAGTGGATCTGCCACCAACGCGCTGGAAGTTCGCGTGATGGCCGACAAAATCGATTTCGTAATCAACGGCACGATGGTCAAGTCGCTCCCTAAGGCCGGGCCGGCCGCGAAGACCGACGGCATCTACGGCATGCGCGTCAATCACCAGCTGGACGTGCAAATTGACGGGTTCGGCGTTTCAAAAATGTAAGCACGAACGAAGCGCGTTTTCGACTGTTCGCTCGCGTCCGCGTCACCGCGGCTAGAACCGCCCAGAACGGGCGCGGGTCTTGCCCGTTTGACACGCTCCAGTGCCTATGTGCTAAATGAGCCATGTCACCCGATCGCGAGTCGGAAGCGAAACAACGCTTTCAGCAGGCTTTTGAGGCCCAGATGCAGGGCGATTACGATCGCGCCGTGGAACTCTATCGCGATTCCGTGGCGCTCCACCCTACGGCCGAGGCGCACACGTTTTTAGGCTGGGCCTATCACTTCCAGGGGAAAATCGACGAAGCCATCGACGAATGCAAGCGGGCCATCGAAATCGATCCGGACTTTGGCAATCCCTACAACGACATCGGCGCCTACCTCATCGACCTCAACCGGTACGACGAGGCTATTCCCTGGCTCGATCAAGCCATCGTAGCGAAGCGCTACGAACCCCGCCATTTTCCCTATTTTAATTTGGGACGCGTTTACCTGGCGAAAGGAATGATCAATCGCGCCCGAGAGCACTTTCAGAAGTCGCTGGCCATTGAGCCGCGCTATACCCTGGCGCGTCAAGCCCTCGAAAGCGTTCGCCGCATGGTGAATTGAGGCCTCCCTGCTGTACACTACGCGCGGTATCGTCACCAGGAACAGAGAGGCGCGTAAAATATGAATATCATTCTGGCGGCACTGTTTTTTCTTCAGGCCATGCAGGCGGGCCCGCTCGTCGATAATGAATTCGTTCAGGTATTTAAGAACAGCGCGCCATGCGCGACCGCCGCGAATTCCTGCGGAGAGCGGGTCGTCGTAGCGCTTGCCCCCATCGAACTGAACGGGCAAAAGATGGAACGCGGTGACGTGAAAGTTTTTAAGCCGGGTGAACGCTATACTTCTCCCAAAGCAGGCAATTTTCTGGAAGTTTCAATCAAACCGACGCATCCAAAAGTGATGCCTCCCGCGGCGGGGACGCCGGCGGCTCCCGGAAATAAAATTTTGTACGACGGAAAAGAATTCACCGTGTTTGCGGAAAAAATGCAGCCCGGCGAATACGCCGCCCCTCACAGCCATAATCTCCGCCTGGCAATTTTTCTGAATGACACCATGGTGCAGCAGTGGACCGACGGAAAAGAGGAAACCCGGGAACTGGTCCCTGATGTGGTGATGTGGAGGCCCGCGGTCGTGCACGCCTCAAAAGATGTGGGTTCCGTTCCAATCAGCAATCTACTCATCGAATTCAAACCGTAGGGCCAGTCCCGATGAAGCGCAGCAGTCATCGCATTCTAACGACTCACGTCGGAAGCCTCATTCGTCCGCCGCAACTTCTGGAACTCGTTCGAGCGCGGGACAACGGCGGTACCGGCGATGTCCGCGCCTACGAAAAATGCCTTACAGACTCCGTCGCCGAAGTTGTGCGGCGACAAATTCAGGCGGGCATTGACATCGTCAACGACGGCGAATTCGGCAAATCCACAAGCTGGGCGCTCTACGCGCTCAAACGCGTGAGCGGCTTCGAGCTGCGCCCGGTCAAACCAGGAGCCAATCCGTTCGCCCGGGGCGCCGATCGGGAGAGGTTCAAGGATTTTTACGCGGAACTAGAGGGCGGAAACGATCGCGCCTGGTCAAACGTCACGCAGCAGGAAGCTGTATGCGTCGCGCCCGTAAAATACACGGGCCTCACCGAACTCCAGCATGACATCGACAATCTGAAAGCGGCGCTAAAAAACGTGCAGGTGGAAGAGGCGTTCCTTCCCGTCGCGGCTCCCGCCAGCGCTATTCCAGACCGAAAAAACGAGTACTACAGCAATGAGGAAGAACTCGTCATCGCTTTGGCGGAGGCACTCAGAACGGAATATCGCGCGATCGTTGCCGCCGGCTTTCTGCTGCAGGTAGACGACGCCCGCGCAGCCGTGACGTACGACCGCATGGTTCCCCCGGCAAGCTTCGACGACTACCACCGATGGGTTGCCCGCCACGTGGAAGTGTTGAACCACGCCCTGGAGGGCATCCCGGAAGATCGCGTGCGCTATCACGTGTGCTGGGGCAGTTGGCCAGGACCGCATACGACGGATGTCCCTCTGAAGAAAATCGTCGACCTCATCCTGCAGGTCCGCGCCGGCGCTTACCTCATCGAAGCCGCCAATCCCCGCCATGAGCATGAATGGCAGGTCTGGAAGGAAGTCAAATTGCCGAAAGGCAAGATCCTGGCTCCGGGCGTCGTCAGCCACGGAACAAACGTCGTGGAGCATCCAGAACTTGTGGCCGAACGCATCCAACGCTTCGCCAATCTCGTCGGCCGCGAGAACGTAATCGCCAGCACCGATTGCGGCTTCGCGCAGGAGCAATTCAACCGCCGCGTTCATCCCTCGATTATGTGGGCCAAGCTAGAATCCATGGTGGAAGGCGCACGCATCGCGAGCGCTGAACTCTGGGGCGGCCCAAACTAGAGATTGGATTCGCAGCAAGAGTTTCTGAGGGTCGAGAGAGCCGGCCTATTCCCCGAACGCACCTACTTCACGTGTTTCCGAAGCCCAGGTCGGAACTCGTGCTGCAGATCGTCTCCCGCTGTTTCCATGTGTCGTTTTGCGAGTTGTTCCCGCGAAGCCCCAGACATATACAGACAATTAAAGAAGCATTCAAACTTCTGCAACGTGGACTTGCGAGATTCTCCGCCACCTGCGCGCAACGTCGCGTAGTGCCCCAGGTGCGTTCCGCCAACTGGGCCAATTATCGGAGGAAACCATGATGAGATCTGATCAGCTGCGGAAGTGTGGGAAAAAGTCTGTTTTGATGCGTCGATTGCTCATGTTGATGATCACCTCGGTGACCATAGCCGCGACCACATTGGTTTGGGCCGGTGTCCATCCCGGAATCCGCAGCAAGACCAATCTGTATGATGTGTCGGGGATCCAAGGGCGGAGCGGAAATGACAAAGACGCGGATTGGGATGACCACGACGTGGACCATCGCCGCGAAAGATATGCGATCGGGCTTTGGGGCGACTTGCCTTACAGTGATGTCCAAGTGCAGGGAGTGTTGAACCTGATCGACGACATGAACTCCCAGAACCTGGCATTCACCGTACACGACGGCGATCTCAAGGCAGGCAAGGGCGTGGCGGGATCAGTCACTCCTACCACGTGCGCCGATGCCAAGTACGTGCAGGCGCTTAGTTTTTTTGATACGTTGGAAGCGCCCGCCGCTTTCACCCCTGGCGATAATGACTGGACCGATTGCGACATCGCTTCGAATGGCAACTTCAATTCGCTTGAACGGCTCGATCACGAGCGGCAACTTTTCTTCAGCACTCCATTTACATTTGGCATGCACCACTTGCACCAGGCCGTGCAAACCGACACCACCACAACGCCCTGCCTTGGATTCGTCGCCGGTGACGTCAACGGAACGACCACTTACAACATGCATCAAGCCTGCGTCGAAAACCGTCGCTGGACCGTGCATGGAGTTACCTACGCAACACTGAATATCCAGGGATCTTGCGACAACCGCTGCAAGGATCACCCAGACCCCACCGAGGCCAACTATCGCAGAGATGCAGACATCGCCTGGATGCGGGAAACATTTCAAGTCGCCAAGGACCGCAACTCCGCCGCCATCATGTTCATCTCACAGGCAGACCCCGGTTTCAACAATCATCCCGTGGAAAGCGAGCCGATACGTAACCCGAAAACGTTGGAACTCGTTGCCCCGATCCCGGCCGGCCAGGTCGATGGACATGGGGATTTCCTGCGCGCCCTGCGCGAACAGGTGAAAGCCTTCGAGAAGCCGGTGGCATACGTCCACGGGGATACCCACTACTTCCGGATTGACAAGCCCTTCTACGACAGTGAACCCGCGGATTCGATCAGCGCGACGGCTCGACGCCTGGAAAACTTCATCCGCATTGAGACCTTTGGCGACAACACCTTCACCGAGGCGAATACGCATCCTGACCCGGACGATTTGAATAACGTCCACTGGGTGAAAGTGCTTGTCGACCCTGACAGCCGCGAAGTCTTCGCGTTCCAACCCCAAATTGTTCCCCAAAATCGGCCCGTCGTTCCGGCTCCTTAAATCGAAAACGGAGAAAATCAAACGGACCGGCGAGGCATGCAGAAACCGCGTCCCTCGCCGGCTTCATTTTTGCGATGGCTGCTTGGTATTTTGACGCCGAAAGGATAGTCCTGTGGGCCGTGTGTTCCATATCGCTCTTTACGGACTTTTTTTCCTTCTACTGAGCGTTGCTGGACGCGAAATACCTGAAATTTCAACGCTCGTCGATGATCCGTCGAATGACGAACACGTTGTTGCGTGTGCCGAAGTTTTGCCGTCGCCTAATTTGCAGAGGTTGGATGCAGCGGACATTAGCGCATCATTCGACAACAGCCAATGGTCTTTTAGAATGCAAGACTGGGACCCCAGCTTTGTAGCCACGCACGAACCTCTCGCCGAAGTCGCGCAAAAAGTTGTCGTGGCTCGTTTCCGGCCTCGCCGTGACAAGCCGACAGCACGCCTCGGCAAATCGTTGTTTCATCTTCAGTCGGGGGAAAGCGCTGAGGATGCGCTCGACATCGGCTGTCGGAAGTGCCTCAACACCGAAGCCGCCTCAACTACGAAATACATCAAGCGGCAGCTTCGCAAATGGCAATCGCAGCGATCGGCAAAATAGCCAGGGCTCGAAAAGGAAGTCGAACTGAGAATTGTTGGAGCCGAAGTCCGGACTTGAACCGGAGACCTGTCGATTACGAATCGACTGCTCTACCAACTGAGCTACTTCGGCCCTTTCTCGTAGAACGTTTCACTCTAGCATTGGCTGGAAAATAGTTCAAACACCGGTGGCTGAATGTAAACGTCCACCTGTCAACGCGGCAACGATCTGTTTTCCATGAAAACGGCCATTTTCGATGAAAATTTCGCTGGTGTGATTTCCGCCGATTACCACACCGGCTACGAAAATTCCCGGCACATTGCTTTCGTGAGTCTGCGCATCCATCACGGGCTTATTCGTCCGCGGATCGAGCGTAATTCCCAGTGAGCGCAGGAACTGGAAATCCGGATGGTAGCCGGTTAAGGCAAAAACCTGATCCGCGGGCAACACCGTTTCGCCCGTGTGATTGGAAACCACTACGCGGCCCTCTTCGATGCGGTTTACTTGCGTTTCAAACAGGCCGCGAATCTGCCCGGACTTAATGCGGTTCTCGATGTCCGGCCGGACCCAGTACTTGATCGTCGAGCCAAGCTCCGCTCGCCGGTGAACTAGCGTGACCTTCGCGCCATTACGGTAGAGATCGAGCGCCGCCTCCGCCGCCGAATTTTTTCCGCCGATCACAATGACATTGCGGTGCCAAAATGGGTGCGGCTCGGTGTAGTAATGCGAGACGTGCGGCAAATCTTCCCCGGGAATGCCCATGCGGTTTGGCAAGTCGTAATAACCGGTGGCCACCGCAATCTTTTTGCCTGCGAATTGCGCGACAATTCCTCGCTCGTCCCGCGTGTGCACGCTGAATTCCCCGTCCGAGCCCTCGACACGTTCGACGAGGTTGCCGAGCCGCAATTCCAGATCGTAGTGCTCCGCGCATTTTCGGTAATACTTCAGCGCTTCGGTCCTTGTCGGCTTCTCCGCCGAACTCGTCAGCGGCAGATCGCCGATTTCCAGAAGTTCCGGCGTAGTGAAAAACACCATGTTGACGGGGTAATGGTAAAGAGAGTTACAGAGGCACCCTTTGTCAATAACCAGCGGACGCAATCCCGCGCGCTTGGCTTCGATGGCGCAAGCGAGTCCCGTGGGCCCCGCTCCGATGCAAATCAAATCGTAAGTGCTCATACGGAAAGTGTGCCTTGGGCAGAACTGTTTTGCAACCGAGTGGCGCAGGTCTCAGCCTGCGGGTTTTAATCACGATTGCGACGATTGAAAAATCCACAGGCTGAAGCCTGCGCCCCCGAAGCAGCTACGTAAGCGGCAACTCTTTGATCGACGGAGCGTGCGGCGCGACCTGCAAATCCTGGAGCCGAGCCTTCCTTCGACCCTTGATCCGCAATTGCAGCCTGTCCATATACAGGTAAATCACCGGCGTCGTGTACAGCGTAAGCGCCTGGCTAACCATCAATCCCCCCACGATACTGATCCCGAGCGGCCGGCGCATTTCCGAACCCGTGCCTGTCATCAGCGCAAGGGGCAGCCCCCCGAAGAGTGCGGCGACCGTGGTCATCATGATCGGACGAAATCTCAAAAGGCATGCCATGTAAATCGATTCCTCCGGCAATTTACCGGTCCTTTCGGTTTCGATCGCGAAATCGATCATCATGATGGCATTCTTCTTAACAATTCCAATCAGCAGCACAATTCCAATCAGCGCAATCACAGTCAATTCCGCGTGAAATGCCAGCAAGGCCAGAAGCGCGCCGACACCGGCGGATGGCAACGTCGAAAGAATGGTGACAGGGTGAATGTAACTTTCGTAGAGCATCCCCAGAACAATGTACACGGCTACCAGCGCGGCAAGAATCAACCAGGGCTGGCTGGATAACGAGGATTGAAATGCCTGGGCATTCCCCTGAAATGTCGGATGAATGTCAGCAGGAAGCCCCATATGAAAGACGGCCGCCTCGATCTTCGTAACGGCATCGCCCAGCGCGACGTCCTCCGCCAGATTGAACGAAATCGTAACCGCCGGAAACTGGCCCTGGTGGTTCACCGAGAGCGCAGTGTTCTTCGTTTCATAGTGCGTAAAAGCGCTCAGGGGGATCTGGCTGCCGTTCGCCGATCTCACGTACAGGCTTCGAATTGCGTCCGTGCTGTTCCGAAACGCCGAATCGACTTCCATCACCACGTGATATTGATTCAATTGGGTGTAGATCGTGGAGACTTGCCTCTGCCCGAATGCGTCGTAGAGCGTATTGTCGATTGCTTGCGGGGAAATTCCGAGTCGCGAGGCCGTATCGCGGTCAATCACCAGGGTAGCCTGCAAGCCGCGCGTTTGTTGATCGCTCGAGATGTCACTCAATTCGGGCAATTGTTTCATCACTGCTTCCACACGGGGCGACCATTCCAGAAGGTCAACCAGATTCTCGCTGGTCAGCGTGTATTGATACTGCGAACTGCTGATGCGCCCGCCCACCGTGATGTCTTGATAAGGGCGCAGGAACAGCGTGGCGCCGGGAACAACCGCCAGTTTTGACCGCAACCGCTCGATGACCTGATATACCGTAACTTTTCGCTGCTCGAAGGGCTTCAGTTCCACCTCCATCTGCCCACGGTTCTCCGCCCCGCCTCCCGTATCAGCATTGAGACTTTTAACGGCGGGGTCGCTCATGACGATGTCAGTGTATTGTTTTAGTTTCATCTGCATTGCGGGAAAAGAAGTGTCCTGCGCGGCAATAATATTTCCGGCCATCAGGCCGGTGTCCTGCGGCGGGAAAAATCCCTTGGGAATAATAATGTACAGGTAAACGCTCAAACAGATTGTGGCCCCCGTCAGCACAAGCATCAGTGGCTGATGCCGCAGGACCCAGCGCAACCCTGCCGCGTAGGCTTCCATACTCCACAAGAAAACCCGTTCACTCGCCTGATACAACTTTCCATGCTGAATTTCCTTTTCCGATTTCAAAAAGCGAGCGCACATCATGGGCGTGGTGGTAAGAGACACGCACAAGGAAACAACAATCGCCACACTCAGCGTGACCGCAAATTCCCTGAACAATCTTCCGATCACTCCGCCCATCAGCAACAGCGGAATAAACACCGCGATCAGCGAAACGCTCATCGAAAGGACGGTGAAACCGATCTCGCGTGAACCGCGCATCGCCGCTTGCAGAGGAGAATCGCCCAGTTCCAGATAGCGCGAGATGTTCTCGATCACCACAATCGCGTCGTCCACCACAAAACCCGTACAGATTGCCAGCGCCATCAGGGAAAGATTATCCAGGCTGTAGTTCAACAGCGACATTGCCCCAAATGTTCCGACGATGGAAAGCGGCACCGCAATGCTTGGAATGATAGTGGCCCACACGTTGCGCAGGAATAGAAAAATAACCAGAATCACGAGCAATACGCTCAATAACATCGTGATTTCGATGTCCTTGACGGAAGCGCGGATCGTAGTGGTGCGATTAAAATTGGTGGAGAGCTGCACCGTCGGCGGGATGGAAGCTCGCAACTCCGGAAGAGTTGCCATGATTCGATCCACGGTTTCGATAACGTTGGCTCCCGGTTCGCGCCCGATGCCCATCTGCACGGAAATTCTGCCGTTAGCGATTGCGGAGTTGCGCAGATCTTCGATTCCCTCGGTCACTTTGGCGATGTCGCTTAATCGAACCGGGGCACCGCCTCTGTACGTCACAATCAATGGGGCATACTCTTCAGGCTTTAGCAGTTGATCGGTATCGTTCAAGACCCAGCGAGTGGATTCGTTTTCTAAATTCCCCTTGGGAGAGTTTGCGTTGGCGGAACGAAGCGCGGCTCGCACTTCCTCCAAACCGATTCCATAATGCGCCAGCGCGTTTGGATTCACGTCCACTCGCACGGCGGGCTTGGCTCCGCCGGAAATGCGGACCAGGCCAACACCTGCGATCTGGGATATCTTTTGCGCCAGAAAGGAATCACACAAATCGTAAATGCGGCTCCGTGGCAGCGTGTCCGAGGAAACGTCTATATCTAAAATGTCGACTTCGGCCGGATTAATTCTGCGATAGGTTGGCAGACTCGGTAAATTGGCGGGCAGTTGTCCCGCAGCGGCATTAATCGCCGCCTGTACATCCCGGGAAGCCGCGTTGATGTCCCGATCCAGATCGAATTGAAGGACGATCCCGGTCGTGCCAAGCTGGCTCGTGGACGTCATCTGTGTGACGCCCGCGATCCGGCCGAACTGGCGTTCCAGCGGAGTGGCCACGGATGATGCGATGGTTTCCGGACTCGCGCCGGGCAAGCCGGCACGAACGAAGATGGTCGGAAAATCCACCTTCGGTAACGCCGCCACGGGCAAAAAGTAAAAACCCACGCCGCCCGCCAGCAGAATAGCGATGCTCAATAAGGAAGTGGCGATCGGACGTCGTATGAATGGTGCGGAGATATGCATCTTGATGTCTTCAAGCGATACGCTGGGTCATATCTATATGACCACTCGAGCTAACCACCCGACAAATTCCCCGAGACATCCCATATACTAATACTAAACAAACTCCCTGAAGGTATCCTTAATCTACCGGCGGCCGCGATCGTTTTCGGCTTCTTTCCCGCGTGCGCAACCTGATCTTCCCTGCGATTGATTCCCACCCACGGCACGCGTATCATAGAGCTTTAATGCAGCTAAATCGCCCAGCCGTCATCTTCTTCCATTGCAAGCGACTCTTGCTCGCCGCTGCGCTGGTGTGCTTTGTCGCGCCCGCTCTTTTCGCCGCGGATCCGGAAATTTTTCCCCTTTCGCAGGTGCAGCCCGGTATGAAGGGCGAGGCTTACACGATCTTCGCCGGAGACCAGATCGAAAAGTTTGATCTGGTGGTGATTGGCGTGATGCCGAATTTCCTGGCGCCAAAAGAATCAATCATCCTCGTTCAGCTTCTGGGCGCAAAAGTGGAGCACACCGGTGTGGTCGCCGGCATGAGCGGAAGTCCTGTCTACATCGACGGAAAACTTGCCGGGGCTCTTTCCCTCAAGCTGGGCCAGTTCAGTAAGGAACCCCTTGCGGGCATCACTCCGATTGAAAATATTCTGAGCCTGCCCAAGGGTCAGTCCGGCACGATGCGGGCGGAAATCCTGCCGGCTGTTGGGGACTCCGTGGAACAAGCGCAGGCACGTCTGGCCATTCCATCCGATTGGGCAGCGCGCGCCGGAGTTTCCGGTGGAAGTTTTCTGACGCCGATTGATTCACCACTTGTTTTTTCCGGCTTTAGCGCCGCGGCCATTCGACAATTCGAGCACGAATTCGCGGCGTACGGTATGGCGGCTACGCAAGGCGGCACAGTCGATGCGCGACCCGACGATGCGAATATCCGCCCCGGCGACATGGTCAGTGCGGTGCTTCTCGAAGGAGATTTGTCGCTGAACGCGTCCTGCACCGTCACCGCTATCGTCGACGGGCGCGTGTACGTATGCGGGCATCCGCTTTTCGGGTTCGGCGCTGTCCAAATGCCCATGGCGCGAGGTCGCGTCCTGACGACTCTCAGCTCCGATCTGGAATCGACGAAGATTGTGAATGTCGGTGGCACCATCGGATCGTTCAGTCAGGATCGCGTCACCGCTGTCGTCGGAAGTTTGGGCGCTGCACCAAAATTGATTCCCATCGACATGACTCTGGCAACCCCGGACGGGGACAAGCATCTTTCTTTTCGCATGATGTCCAATCCCAAGCTCACGCCGACTTTGATGGGTATTGCGGCGCTGAACGGGCTGATCCAGAGCAGCGTCTACGGCGAAGGGACCACCTTGCATCTCACTGGCGGAATCGACATCGCCGGACACTCCAGCGTCACGCTCGACAATCTTTTTCCGCCAATCGATTCCTTCGTACCCGATGGCATACCGGTCGCCAGCGCGGTGCAGAACGTTTTCCAGAGGATTTTCTCCAATCAATTTGAAAAGGCAACTATTGAACGCGTTACGCTGCGGATGGAAGCCACTCCCCAGCGCCGCCAGATGACGATCGAGGGTGCGTGGCTCGATAAATCGGAAGCCGAACCCGGCGACACGGTCAACGTGCGTGTGCAATTGCGCCCCTATCGGGGATCCCCCGTCATTCGCGACGTGCATATCTCGATTCCACCCCAAGCCGTACGTGGCACATCCATGCAAATTCTCGCCAGCGATTCCGGCACATTGAATCGCATGAGCGTCGTTTCCGGTTCCCAGGCCCGCCTGGACAGCCTCGAACAACTCATCTCGGTATTGAACCGCGAGCGCAGAAATAATCGTCTGTACGTGACGTTGCTGGGGTCTTCGCCGACCATGGTGGTGCAGGATAAGGTGATGCCGAACGTGCCCGCATCCCAGATCAACCTGCTTGACCAGCGCGGCGGTCCCGCAAGTTCGCTTGTCGTTCGGGAATCGGCTGCCGGAGAATGGTCGCTGCCGCTCGATCAGATCGTCTCGGGATCCACATCCATCACGATTCAAATCAAGTAAGCGTCCGATTGGCGCGCGTCGTAGCCCCTTTGAGGAGTCTTATGCGTAATATATTTTCACACGCCCGCAATTCTCGCCGTCCACGAGATACGGACCTCACTCAACCGGGCGCATTCCTCCTCCTCACCGCCGCAATTCTCGCGGTTGCCGCGCCCGCCATCGCCGAACATACACGCTGGTGGCGGCAATCCACGTTCGAAGATTTTGACAAAGGCACCGCCAAGGGCGTGGCCTTGCGCAGCGACGGAAAGATGTTCCTTGCGCCGCGCTTCGCCGAATTTGCCGACGCCAATCTCGGCTATCTCCTGAAAGCGCGCGCCGATGCCAAGGGAAATCTTTACGCAGCTGGAGGCTCGAACGCAAAGGTCCTGCGCATTGACGCAGCCGGCAAATCCACAAGCGTGTTCGAATCTTCGGAACTGGCCGCTCAGGCCCTGGCGCTCGATGCCGCGGGAAATTTGTTCGTGGGGACCTCGCCGGACGGAAAAGTATATAAAGTCACTCCCGCAGGCCAGTCTTCCGTTTTTTTCGAGCCTAAAATGAAGTACATCTGGGACATCGTCGCCGATAAGGACGGAACGCTTTACGTAGCGACCGGCGACACCGGTAAGATTTTCTCTGTCGCGCCGGACGGGAAGGGCCAGGTTTTTTATTCCAGCGAAGAAACTCATATCCGTTCGCTGGCTCTCGACTCTAAAGGAAACGTCCTGGCCGGTACCGAGCCCAGTGGACGGGTTCTGCGCATTCCAAAGGCCGTTGCCGGCCGGAGAGCCTTCGTGCTTTACGAGACGTCCAAAAAAGAAATCACCGCGCTGCTGCCGGCCGCAAATGGGGATCTTTATGTCTCCGCCGTGGGTGAGAAGACTGCGCCGTCCCAGGGGCCGCCACGCCCCGTGACCACAGAAACAACCACGACTTCGAATTTCGTGATTACCGTCGGCCCTGGAGGAAATCCAGCTGGCCCAGCCGCACAACAGCAATCCACTCCGTTTACTCTGCTTCCCACCGTGAATTCGAGTTCCGTTTTTCGAATCGCCGCGGACGGCTCGCCGGAAGAATTGTGGAGCGCGCGCGATGACGTCGTGTATTCCATGGGTCTGCTCCCGGACGGAAAACTGCTTCTCGGCACGGGTAACGAAGGCGCCGTTCTGGAACTGGAAGGCAACCATGTTTTCTCAAAGCTCGTGAAGGCTACGTCGCGCCAGGTAACTGCCATCGAGGCTGCTCCGAACGGAAAATTGTTTCTGGCGTCCGCCAACCCCGGCAAAGTTTTTACGCTCGGACCCGAGCGCGAAACCGAGGGAACCTACGAATCGCAGCCCTTTGATGCCCATATTTTCTCGCGCTGGGGTCGCACCGTCTGGTCGGGCGAAAATACCGTCGCAAGCGATAAGGGCGGTGGTTCGCGAATCGCGATTTATGCCCGCTCAGGCAATACTTCCGATCCCGATTCGAACTGGAGTGACTGGTCCGGCCCTTATTCGAATCCATCCGGCGACACCTTGGGCTGCCCGGCCGCGCGTTTCGTGCAATGGAGGGCCGTCTTGAAGGGCGGCAGCGGCACGAACACTCCGGTTCCAACCATTGATTGGTTCAGCATCGCGTATTTGCCTAAAAATATCGTTCCGGCCGTGACAGCCATTGCTGTGCAAGATCCCGGCGTGCGTCTCCAGGGAATGTCCTTGCCCGCCGTCGGATCAAGCCCTCAGGCGCCTGTGCAATTGCGCATGCCGCAACCGCCGCCCACGTCGTCCTCGCCCAATAGCGCGTTCAGCATAACCTCTATTTCCGCTCTCGGCCCTCCAGGAGGCTCGGCGCATTTTGATCCCGTGCCGCAAGGCATTTCGCAAAAAGGATTCGCGTCGGTCTTGTGGACCGCCGAAGACGCCAATGACGATCAGCTCGAATTCTCCGTCTATTTTCGCGGTGAAGGTGAAACCGCCTGGAAGCTTCTCAAGGACAAGCTGGACACGCGCTTTTATTCCTGGGACACGACCTCCATGCCCGACGGCGCCTACTTTCTGAAGATCGTGGCCAGCGATGCTCCCGCCAACCCTGCCGGCGAAGGGCTGACCTCGGAACGCGAATCCGACCGCTTCATCGTCAATAATACCCCGCCCTCAATCGCTCAACTCACCGCCGAGTCCGCCAGTTCCGGGGTGCGCGTGCGATTCCAGGCCAGTGCACCGGTGACTTTCATCTCGCGGGCGCAATACAGCCTGGATTCGGGAGATTGGATTTTGGTCTTTCCGGCAGGAGGCCTCAGCGACGCGCCTCGCGAGAATTACGATTTTCAATTGCAGAAGGTTTCGCCCGGCGAGCACACGGTGACTGTCCGCGTGTACGATCAGTTCGAAAATGTCTCAAGCGCTAAAGCTTCGGTGCGAGTTGCATCCAGCGGAAATTGAGTTGTCGAACAAAAGTTGTCGAACAACAGATTCCCAAATCGCCCGCAATCAGGGGGAATCGAAGATTTTGTAGCGCTCGCCTTCCAGGCGGTCACTTCCAGCGCACGCAACCGTCTGCGCGGAGCCAAGCCCACGCGACGAACGGACAAGCAGATCCCTCGCGTTGCTCGGGATGACAGCAAGTGAAGAACGTCCGCACCCTCTGAATCAAACAGGCTGAAGCCTGTTCTACTGAATCGCTAGCTCGCCCAGCGTTCGCGAGCCGCCGCCTGCGCCTCAAAACGCTCTATGTGCAGTCCGATTCCTAGCATCCCTCCGGGAACCGTGCTGGGCCGGACATGCACCACGCGCGCCACGCATTTTACTTCGGTCGTCGGCCTTCCGGCCAGTTCCTGCGGCATTCGCAGTGACACTTCGACGGGCGTTCCGATCTTCAGCGGAACAATGGTCGAGAAGAATATGCCGCGCTGCGATATGTTCTCTGACTCCGCAGCCTGGTCTGTCGCTCCCGGATTATTGAGAGCCCGGAATCGCAACGGCACTGAAATATTCACGCGCGTATCGATGCGTCGTTCACTTGAGCTCATTTTTCCTCCCCGCTCGCCGGCCTGAATGCGCGCGGTTTTCAAAGTAGGAAGGGGGTAACTCTAATTCTACCCCTCGGCAAGCGGGAAGCAAGAAAAATACAACTGTTTTGCGTGAGATGGACCGCGCCGGGACAACTTGTGCCATAATGCGCCTTCTCTTAGGATGTTCTAATTGAGCGCTTCCGACACTCCATCCTTCGCCGGACCTGACCTCCAGACGATCCGGGAGGCCCATCGCCGCATCGCTCCGCACATCGAAGAAACGCAGGTCATGATTTCCTACCCGCTCGATGAACTGGCGGGCGCGTTGCTGTACTTCAAATGCGAAAACTTGCAGCTTTCCGGCTCCTTCAAAATTCGCGGCGCGGCAAACGCCGTTTTTTCACTAAGCGAGGCGGAGGCGGCCAAAGGCGTGGTGACGCATTCATCGGGAAATCATGGGGCGGCGCTGGCGCTGGCGGCACAAATGCGCGGCATTCGCGCCTGGGTGGTCATGCCGCGCAATGCCCCGCAGGTGAAAGTGCGCGCGGTGGAAGCGTACGGCGCGGACATCTCATTTTGCGAACCGACGCTTACGGCACGCGAAGCCGCCGCCGCTGAATTGTTGCGCTCGACGGGCGGCACGCTGATTCATCCGTACGATGATGACCGCGTGATCGCCGGACAAGGCACTGCGGCGCTTGAATTGTTGGAGGAAATTCCTGATCTGGACATTATTTGTGCGCCGGTGTCGGGCGGAGGGCTGCTGTCCGGCACGGCCATCGCCGCAAAATCGCTGCGTCCGGAAATCGTGGTGATAGGGTGCGAACCCGCTAACGCCGACGATGCCGCGAGGTCACTCGCCTCCGGTCACCTGGAGCCAGGCTCGGATCAGTT
>Ga0157378_10000695_pt1 | contig 31659 bp, 24 predicted proteins | sample M65metaG_FD_115309 | JGI IMG/M metagenome (GOLD analysis project Ga0157378, IMG submission 115309) | Miscanthus rhizosphere microbial communities from Kellogg Biological Station, Michigan, USA - M6-5 metaG | ecosystem: Host-associated > Plants > Roots > Rhizosphere > Soil | place: USA: Michigan... | reverse complement strand
GCCCCGCCTCCACCAGAAATTCAAAGATTCTGCCGGTAAGATTGTTTCTGCTGTTGTGGGAGCGGGCGCCCCGCCCGTCCAACGGACTCGAACCTGCTCACCCGCAAGCCTTAGCTACCTCCAACTCCGCTGCACGCGTGAAGCCCCACGTGCACTTAGTTCAGCCAAGATTCGTTTGGCTCTTGGACGGTCAACCCCATCCTGGCGGAAATCAACAAGGCTACTGAACTATTCCCACCTATTGGATGGATGGATCGGAGATAGGCTATAAAGGCCTGTATGACCACGCCCAGGACTAGGGTTCGTATCGCAATGTTGGGATCAGGGTTCGTCGCCGGATTTTATATGCAGGGCCTTGCCAATGTTGCGAGCCAAGAAGTTGTGGCGAATTATTCCCGGAAGAAGCACCACGCCAGAAAATTCGCGCAGGAATGGTCAATTCCAGAACCAACGACGGACCTCGACAGGCTTATAGAGCGAGATGACATTGACCTCTACGTCATCGCCGTTCCGAACGAAGAGCACCTGCCGGTTTCTTTGGCGCTTTCCCGCGCGAAGAGAAATCAGGTATGCACGAAACCTTTGGCCCGTAACCCCCAGGAGGCGCATGCCATGCGTAAGGCTGCCCGGCGCTCTGGCGCTCTTCATGGTTATGCTGAAACCGAGGTATTTTCGCCTAGCGTCGTGAAAGCAAGTCAAATCGTCACTAAGGGTGGGGTGGGGAAGGTTCTCTGGGTGCGTTCCCGGGAGTCGCACGGAGGGCCACATAGCCCCCACTTTTGGGATTCAGAAAAAACCGGCGGTGGTGCCATGCACGATCTTGGATGCCACTGCATCTCTGCTGCACGTTTGTTTTTCGGCAAGGGCAATGCCATCGTGGAAGTAATGGCGTGGGGAGGCCGCCTGGTTCACCAGAACATAAATTGTGAAGACAATGCTCTATTGCTTCTAAAGTTCGCGAGCGGCGGTATCGGCCACTGCGAACTCTCGTGGACGACAAAAGGCGGGCTTGACCTTCGAAACGAGATCCATGGTTCCGAAGGGTCCATTTTTACAGACGTCACTAGAGGTACTCCCATTTCTGCTTTCACAACGCGATCCGCGGGCTACGTCGTCGAAAAAGCTGAAATCGACTTTGGCTGGACGCGGCCATTGCCCGAGGAAGCATTTGCCTATGGCTACCAGGCGGAAATGCGCCATTTTGTTGAATGCGTTCTTGACGGAACGACTCCTCGCGAGACCTATGAAGACGGCTACGTGGTGAACTGTGTCTTGGCTGCCGGTTATCAGTCAATGCGCTCCGGCCATTGGATCCGAGTGAGATACAGCAAATAATAGGGGGATAGCCGGTCGACCACCAGCCTCACACATCCAGCCGGTTGGAGGCAGCAACTCTACCGTACCAAAGACCCGAATCCTTTATCGTGCGCTTCTGATTGCGAAAGTCCGTATAGATCAAGCCATAGCGCTCGGTATAACCCTCCGCCCATTGGAAATTATCAAGAAGGGTCCAGGCATGAAAGGCGCGGACCCGAGCTCCGTCGGTGATCGCGCGTGCTAATTCAGCGAGCACTTCACGGTACCATTGGATTCGACGGTCGTCCGGTATGCGGCCGTGCCCTTCTTCGTTGGGACCATCGAGATAACCGCATCCGCTCTCTGTGATTTCAATGATCGGGTGGTTGTATTCCCTTGAAATCTGGCTGACCAGGTCGTACATGCCACGCGGCCATACTTCCAAACCGGCGTCCGTAAGCGCACCCTCCGTGGGCATCGCGGCCCGGAAGCGCGTGTAAGGATCGCGTCCTCCCGGAGAATTGTTTTCAATCTCGGTGCCACGGAAATTGCCTCCGCCCAGAAATCGCTCGTTGCTCGCGTCTGAGACGATGCGGCGCGTGTAGTAGTGGAAGCCAATCCAGTCCAATGGCGCATGAAGGAGTTTCTCGTCGCCCGCCTTAAAACCCATCTGGTCATAAGGCGGTTCTCCAACAAAAGCTTTCGGGTAACGGCCCTGCATGGCTGCCTCCAGAAAGAAGACATTGTTCATGGCATGGTATCGGGCAGCGGCGGCGCGATCGTCGTCGGAATCCGTCTTTGGATACGCGGGGGCCATCTCATACGCGCTCCCGAAGGTTGACTTGGCAGACGCTGCTTTCACTGCGCGGTGCGCCTCGGCTTGAGCAAGAGCCAGCGTGTGCGCTGCTTTCAAGAAATCGTTGAAGCTGGTGCGGCAAGGCGGAAAAGCGCCCGCAGCATAACCCATGAAGGCGATTGCCCAAGGCATGTTGAAGGGCGCCCAGACCGTGATTCGATCGCCGAGATGCTTGGCCAGGATGCCGGCATAGTCAGCGAAGTAGTTGGCTAGATCCCGGTTTGGCCAGCCGCCGCGATCCTCGAGGGCCTGGGGAAGGTCCCAGTGATACATGGTGCACCAGGGCCGGATGCCCGCTTCAAGCAGAGCATCCACGAAGTGGCTGTAGTGGTCGATCCCCTTCATGTTCGGGGCCCCGGTTCCCGAGGGCTGAATGCGCGGCCAGGAGATAGAGAAACGCTGGCTTTTCTGGTTGAGGCGTTTGGCCAATGCGATGTCCTGCTTATAAAGGTGGTACTGATCGCAGGCAAGGTCACCGGTCACGCCACCCCGTACTTTCCCGGGTGTGTGGGTGAATCGGTCCCAGATGGATTCACCCTTGCCGTCCTCATTCCATGCGCCTTCCACCTGGTAGGAGGCTGTAGCGGTGCCCCACAGAAAGCCTTCGGGAAAACGCGCTCTCTCTATGAACGAATCGGGCACTTGCTCTGCGGAAAGTGACGCCGTGGAACTATAGTGGCGATGGAGTACAGCGCCTGCTGCTGCGGCAAGGGAACGGGTAACAAATTGGCGACGGTCCATGTCTATGTTGAGCCCTTCTTCTTTGTAGAGGTTACCGCAGAATCTGCCGCTCCACCCTATTACCCTTCACACTTCAGTTTCAGACGAGTGACTCGCCAGACCGCTAGCGCGAAGCCAGGCATAGCGGAAGCGATCAGCGATGCCGCGCCTACCGGTCCCGCGGGATCGCTGGCTAACCGGAAGAAGTGATTCGGATTGGTCCCGATAAATGGGTTTCGCGGAAATCTGGGCCGCAACGACATCTGGTGACACTGAGCTTCCCCGGAGGTCGACTCCTGGCCCCGAACAATTTCCGGTTTGCCCGTCATACGCCAAGCGGACGACAGGGGCCTATCAGATAAGGTCCTTCCGAAAATGCTCAAGACATATTGCAGTCCCATAGAAATTCTGCTATATATGGGTATCCAATAGGAATGCCATGGCGAATAAAACTGAGGTCTGGCTGGGCACCCTCTCATTGCTGGTCTTACGAACATTGGCGACGATGGGGCCGCAGCATGGCTACGGCCTTGCGAGGCGCATCGAGCAGATCAGCGGCGATCAGCTGTCCCTCAATTACGGCACTCTTTATCCCGCGTTACTCAAGCTCGAGCAAGAAGGTGCCATCACTTCCGAATGGGGTGTTTCCGATAACAATCGCAAGGCCAAGTTCTATCGCCTGACTAGAACCGGACGGCGGCAACTCGAACGTCAAACGCGCGACTGGCAACAGGCCACTGCGATCGTGGCCCGCTTCTTATCGCCTTCCGGGGAGGGCTAATGCTGAAGCTCCGCAGATTATGGATGCGATTGCGCGCCACCATAGGCTCAAGCCATTGCGACCGGGATTTTGGCGATGAGCTGGAGAGCATTCTCCAGATGCATGTTGACGATAATTTGCGTCGCGGTATGACGCCCGAGGAAGCACGTCGACAGGCTCACATCAGATTGGGCGGTGTGGAACAGGTCCAGCAAATCGCGCGCGACAGCAGGGGGTTGCCATGGCTGGAGGTAGTTGGGCGTGATCTGCGATATGGGGCACGTACCTTGTTGCGGACGCCGGGATTCACCGTAGTGGCAATGCTCGTGATGGCAATCGGCATTGGCGCAAGCGTTTCTTTATTCACCGTCATTCACTCCGTTCTGTTGCGTCCATTGCCGTTTCCGCACCCGGATCGCCTTGTGGCAATTTACAGTCAGGATGCTGCCTCGTCCCGCAATACGGTGGCTCCGGGCGATTTCTATGATTGGCAGAATGCCTCACAGGGTTATGAGCAGATGGCTATCTGGCGCTGGACAGGATTCAACATGTCGGCCAGCGATGGACAACTCCCCGAATTCCTGAACGCGGGCACCTGTTCGTGGAAGTTGTTCTCCACTCTTGGAGTCAGTACAGTCCTGGGACGATCCTTCACCCCAGCTGACGATAGTTTTGGCGCCGCCCGTACCGCCATTCTCTCCTGGAGTTTGTTTGAGCGCCGCTTCAACCATGATCCTGCTGTGCTAGGAAATGCCGTTCGACTCAATGGTCAGCTATATACCGTGGTGGGTGTTCTTCCAGACTGGTTTCAATACCCGAATCCGAAAATTCAGTTGTGGGTGCCTTGGCAAATTGAAATACCTCCCGTGATCCAGTTGAGCCACTACGATCACATCGGCTACGTTGTGGGACGTCTTAAGCCTGACATCCCATCAACGGTTGCCATTCAGGAGCTCAGTGCTGCACAGCATCAGATCTACCTTCGGCTCAACGGCACCGGGCCGGTTAAGCAGGGTGCCGTTGCAACATCGCTGCTGGAGGACCTGGTCGGAGAAGTGAAGACGCCCTTGTATGTGCTGGTGTCGGCGGTTGTCTGCCTTCTCTTCATCGCGGCTCTCAATCTCTCTAACCTGCTCGTCGCACGGTCGGCGGCCCGTCGCAGAGAAATGGCGATCCGCACTGCCCTCGGAAGCAGCCGCCTTTGCCTCATTCGGCAGCAACTTACGGAAAGCCTGCTGATTTGCATGGGGGGAGGAATTGTCGGCCTATTCCTAGCAACTGCGGGAACTCGCTGGCTGACGACTCATTGGGGCGGGCTCCCGCGCGCATACAGCGTTCACTTGGACAGCATGGCCGTTGCGTTTGCGCTTGGGATCACTGTGACGGCGGGAGTTCTGGCCGGCCTGCTGCCTGCCATCTCCGCGAGCGGCGGGAATGTTTTCTCGGCTCTGCAGGAGAACTCGCGAGGACTTGGCGGAAGTGCAGCTCGCACGTCCATGCGCAAAGCATTGTTAACCGGCGAGGTTGCCTTGACAGTTGTCCTGCTGGTGGCTGCGGGTTTGCTCTTCAGGAGTTTTCTCCGCCTTCGAGCTGTCGACTTAGGCTGCACAACAAGGAACGTGCTGACCATGAACTATTTCCTTCGCGGGGACAAATACTCAAAACCAGAACAGATCGTAAACTTTGACACCGAATTACTGGAAAAGGTACGTCATACTCCGGGCGTAGAAGCGGCCGGACTTACGAACGTTGTGCCGGGTGATGGCTACTATGGCGATCACGAATTCTGGGTTCCTGAGCATCCGCCTCAACCGCTTGGAGAACATCACTTCGCCGCCTACCGCACAGCCGATCCCGACTATTTCTCAACCCTTCAAATTCCCCTGGTCCGAGGGCGCTTCTTTTCTGAGAACGAACGACTGGAGCACGACAAATACGCGATCGTGAACCAGGAATTCGTCCGGCAGTTTTTCCCTGCCGAGGATCCCATTGGAAAGCATCTGCGTGTGGCGTGGCGGACTCAGCAAGGAGAAAACTACGAGCTCATCGGAGTGGTTGGTAACACGAGCTATCAAATCGACCGCCCCGCCCGTCCGATGATGTGGTTCCCGATTTTGGCGGGCATTCCGGGCAATTCCGGAGATTCCGTATTGGTTGTACGCTCGGCAAAAGACGTAATGGCATTCGCAACTCCGGTCCAGAAGATGATTGCCTCTCTCGACCCCGACCTTCCGGTCAAGAACATCCTGAAGATGGAGCAAATCGTCGGTGAATCCACCGCCAATTCCAGTTTCACTGCAACGCTTGTATTGAGTTTTGCGGGATTGTCTCTGCTGCTTGCCGCAGTTGGGCTCTATGGTGTGCTGTCGTATCTGGTTACCCAGCGAACACCGGAGATCGGCATTCGCATGGCGCTAGGTGCAGAGCGAGAGCGGGTGCTGTGCCTGATGCTGGTGGACGGATTACGGCCGGCGCTGGTCGGGCTTTCCTTAGGAATGGCCGCTAGCGTTGCCATCACGCGACTTATTCGTTCCGTGCTTTACGCAACGAGTCCGCTCGATGCGACCGTGTTCTGCTTGGTCATTGTAACTTTGCTGCTGTCTTCCATTGCGGCGTGTCTTGTCCCTGCTTGGCGCGCATCGCGCATCGATCCGATGCATGCTCTCCGGTCTGAATGAACAAGAGAGCCTCCCGCAGACGCGCTTTCCCGCGATTCGCACCTCTGCGTTGATAACTGGCTGGAGGAACTGGGCCGCGTTTAAGAATCCCGTCGCCGCCGCCCAGCAAACCGAGTGGAAATCAGTTTCCGGGTGGTTTGGTCGGCAGTTCGAAAGTTATCCAGAAAGGGCTTGTGGAAGGTCGGCAGGCCACTCCGAGCTACACCGCTTAGGTTAGCGCTTATGGGGACGAAGCCCATGGCTAGCCGTACCGTACCGCGTAGCGACCTGAGCTAAGATATCGTCAGGAAAAATCCATGACCCAAGACTGCCTTTTCTGCCGCATCATCCGCGGAGAAATCCCTGCCAAAAAAGTTTACGAAGATGACCAGACTTTCGCCTTCGAGGACATCGATCCCAAGGCTCCAACTCATGTGCTCGTCATTCCCAAAAAGCACGTCGTAGGACTCAAGGAAGCGGCCGTGGAAGACGCTGAACTGATCGGCCTTTGCTACCTGACCGCCGCGAAGATCGCGAAAGAGCGCGGTATCGAGAATGGCTACCGCACCGTTCTAAACGTAGGTCCTGGCGCCGGGCAGTCAGTCTTTCACCTTCATGTCCACCTGTTGGGTGGGCGCAAATTGACCTGGCCTCCGGGATAGTCACAGGCTCAACCTTCTATTTCCTCTGCTGTAATCTAGAAACATGGCGCGCGTATTCATTACCGGCTCCTCCGACGGCCTAGGCAGGATGGCCGCCCACCTACTGGTTCAGCAAGGAAACAAAGTAGTTTTGCACGCTCGCAATGAGCAGCGCGGGGCAGAAGCAATTGCGGCCGTTCCCGGTGCGGAAGCTGTCCTCCTCGGAGATTTGACCAGCATTGCTGAGACCACCACTATCGCCGAGCGGTTGAATGCTTTGGGCCACTGCGACGCCGTCATCCACAACGCTGCGGTGGGATACAGAGAGCCGCGGCGGATCGCGACCGAAGACGGGCTGCCGCACGTCTTTGCAGTCAACACGCTGGCGCCGTACATCCTGACTGCCCTCATTCGGAGGCCGAAGCGCCTGGTCTATTTGAGTTCAGGCCTGCACCAGAGTGGCGATGCAAGTCTAAAGGACCTCACATGGGAGCGCCGGCCATGGCGGGGGCAGCAGGCTTATTCCGATACCAAGTTTCATGATGTGCTTCTGGCTTTCGCCGTCGGGCGACGCTGGCCTGAGGTCCTCTCCAATGCGCTGGAACCGGGCTGGGTGGCCACGAAAATGGGAGGTCCGGGAGCACCCGATGACCTGGACAAGGGACATCGCACCCAAGCCTGGCTGGCCGTGAGTGATGACAAGGCTGCGATGGTTACCGGCCATTACTTCTATCACCTGCAGCCTCGTACGCCAAATCCCGCCACCCGCAGTCCTGAGCTGCAAGAAGAACTCTTGGCTGCCTGCGAGCGCCTGTCGGGAGTGCGCCTTCCGGTGAAATAGGATTGTTATTATGCAACCAAAAGGTTGCACTTAAGAGGTGGGTTTGACTATTATGCAACCTGGAGGTTGCATATGGATGAAAATCGGATCGAGAAGCGCGTCGAACTCAAGGCGCCCATTTCCCGAGTTTGGAGAGCGCTCACTGACTTTCGTGAATTTGGAGAGTGGTTCCAGGTCAAACTGGAGAGTCCCTTTGTGCCCGGCAAGATTTCACGCGGCAACATCACCCATCCAGGATATGAGCACATACAAATGGAAGTCATGGTTCAAACCATGCAGCCGCAACAAATATTTTCCTTCACATGGCATCCTTATGCCATCGATCCCAAGATTGACTATTCGAAAGAGCCATCGACGCTTGTCGAATTCAGGTTAGAAAAGACCGGGACGGGCACGCTACTCACGGTTACCGAATCCGGTTTTGACAAAATCCCTACCGACCGCCGCTTTGAAGCCTTTCGCAAAAACGAAGGCGGATGGACTCAACAGTTGGAAAACATAGAGGCGTATGTCACGCAAAAGCCCTAGCGCGACCTCTACCAGGCTGCAAAAGCAAGCCACGGTCTTCGCAGCATTGGGGGACGAGACCAGGTTATCGCTGCTCGCACGACTCGGACGCGGGCAGAGCTTTTCCATCTCTCAGCTTGCAGATGGTTCCCGCATAACCCGGCAGGCGATCACCAAGCACTTGCACGTCCTGGAGGATGTTAAAGTTGTACGCTGCCGTCGAGCGGGACGCGAGCGCCTGTTCGAATTCAACGTGGAACCGATCAAAGACCTCAAGCAATATCTGGATCTGGTCTCGGCACAATGGGATCAGGCGCTAGCCAGATTGAAGTTATTCGTTGAGGATTGAAACAGGCTATGTCGGCCCAATTTAAAGAGGTGCGTTGCATGACAAGATTCATCGTGGTTTCACTCCTGCTGTGGGCAGGGATGTCTCAGCCCGCCTTCGCCGAAGAGCCTCAAACTCCCATTGGGCCCAAGTGGTGGCCGTCGGAATGGGGAGCCGGGGACCAGCGAGGCGCAGCCAATCGCGTGACTCCCGAAAAGACTCTGCAGGGGACCAAGTTGATTCGCAGCGGAAAGGTTTATCAACTGGGAAGAGTCTATGAGGACGGCATGCCGCTACCCGAGGGAAGACACCTTGACGTGACTATTCCAGCAACGCCAGGCGGGCCCTTTGGAGACAACCAGCTTATTGAGATCGTTGATTTGGTCAATGGAGAGCTGGGACATGTGGGAACGCAACTCGATGGATTAGGTCACGTTGGAGTTCATCTGGCGGATGACGATTATTTCTATAACGGCTTCAAACGCTCTGAATTCAGTAAGCCCAGAGGACTCGCGAAGCTTGGAGTGGAGAATATCGGAGCCATCTTTACCCGGGGCGTGCTGATCGACGTCGCTAACTTCAAACACGTCGAACGCCTGGAACCGGGATACGTCATTACCCCGCAAGACTTGGAGGCGACGCTGAAGTCTGAGGGCGTCGAGGTCACGCCCGGCGATGTGGTTGTCTTCCGTACCGGGCACGGCAAACTCTGGATGAAGAACAACGGTCTCTATAATTCCGGCGAGCCGGGCATCGGCATGGAGGCAGCTCATTGGCTGGTAGAAAAGAAGGTTGTGATGGTGGGAAGCGATACCTGGGCCAATGAAGCATTTCCCTCACCGAACAAAAAAACGGTAGTGGAAGCCCATCAGTTGCTGATAACCAGAAACGGCATTTATAGCCTGGAGAATTTGGATCTGGAACAGTTGGCGGCTGACAAGGTCTATGAGTTTGCGTTCATTTTTACGCCGCTCAAGCTGAAAGGAGCTGCAGGCGCTCCGGGGAATCCTATCGCCGTGCGGTGAGTGATTTGTTCTAGTAGGGATCCGAACGCGTCGGTGTCTCTTCGATCTCCAATGGCTCCCGCCAGTCTCGTGCCGAAACATGCCCGGCGTAGATCCACGCAATACGGGTTAACAATGATCCTGCCACCGCGGAAATAGCTGCGTATTTTCGGAGAGCGTCTGAGGACCGTTTCCCGCCGGCCAGACTGAGTAATCGGAACGCGAGGGGGACTGGCCCAGAAAGGGCGCCACCCGCTCGAGTAAGGGTTCCGCTCAGCCCATGTTTAAGCGGATCGATTTCCCGTATTTGGCGACCCTCCAGTCGCCATCCTTCCCAGCATTCGAAGATCGCTGCGCCCACGCCTAATGCTTGCAGGGCACGGCTCTTGCGATGCCCCATCAACTCCAAGAGTCCTACGGCTGCGGAAAGCCCCGACGCGCCAAAGTGCAGCGGCAAGTCACTGACATTTTCGTTCCACACCGGAATCGCAGTGGCGCCGATCAGAACTCCAGTGTAGTTCGAGAAGGGAAGCCCGAAAGCCAAAGAGGCCGCAGTGCCCGCATTCTCCAAAACTCGAACTGGGAACGACGGGCCGAAGCGGTCGCGCATGAAGCCGGCAAAAGCTGCGGCTGAAGCTCCGCCTGAAAATCCCAGCAACGTCCATACACCCACCGACATTGGGCTCTGTGGTTTGAACACTCGCATCATATTCAGAAAGCGCATTGGCCTGCCGAGGTCGGAAATCAATAACGCCGGGGACAGCACCGAACCAGCGGCCGCAATCCAGCGGGCCTCGCGCACCAGCTTACGGTCGGCGCCGGTATAGTCAGCGATAGCGCCTACTACAGCGGCAGCGCCGGCCGCGCCACCGACGAAGAAATAAAGAGGAATCTCCCAGGTCCACGGCGGCTGTTTCAACAATGGAATGCCGTAGTAGCCGGTGTCGGGAGACGCTTGGGGAAACGGAGCGCCAGCTGGCCGAGTGCCCTTAGCCTTCACCTGACCGTGCTGCTCGGCTTCGCGCCGAATTTCAAAGAGGCGCCTTTCCTTCTCCAGGTCGGGTTGCTGCATGGCCACTACTCTGGACTTGCCCTCGCTCATGACTCACCCCGGCCGCTATCGGCCAAGAAGGCGGCAATCGTTCCGCCCAACAGAAATGCTGCTGCAATCGCCGAAGAGATCCACGCCTTCTTCAAATGAATCGCTGGGATCTGAGGGTTCGGCGGCAGATTGTAGCTGCGAGGGTCTCCGCGCACGATAAACATGGCATGCGTTCCCCCCACGCTAGTGTGGGAAGAGTCGTAGAATGTCGCGTCATTCATGCCGCGGTCGTGCAATTCCGCCATCCGGTCTTTTGCTTTCTGTTGCAGCTGGGAAATTTCTCCAAATTGAATTGACTCGGTAGGGCACGCCTTTGCACAAGCCGGCTTTAAGCCAACTTTTTGCCGGTCGTAGCAGAATGTACATTTGAATGCTCGCCCGTCGTCCGGATTGCGTTCGACCACTCCAAAGGGACACGACACCACGCAATAGCCGCAGCCGTTACAGATATCCGGCTGGACATACACACCGCCAAACTCAGTGCGAATGATCGACCCTGTAGGACAAGCTTCCAGGCAGCCTGCATTCTCGCAGTGCTTGCATACGTCGGATGAAAATGACCAGGTATTGAGTTCGGGAGCGTTGCCGCCAAAGCCGGGTTCCGGGGCATTCTCCACAAACTTCACATGCCGCCAGGTGGAGTGTCCAACTGCTCCGGTGTTGTCGTAGGAAAAACCGCTCCAGTTGAGGCCATCTTCCAGAACCCCGTTCCATTCTTTGCAGGCCACCTCGCAGGCTTTGCAGCCGATACACAGCGTCGAATCGGTGAGAAATGCAGTTACGCTCATGCCGGCTTCTCCTGCTGCGAGGACCGTTGGTTGCGTCGCGGTCTACGACCCGGCCTCAAATCGCAGACCAAAGCTTTTGTTTCCATAATCCGCACGTTTGGCTCTTCACTGATGGCAAGCAAATCGTTGGCGCTGTCGCCTTTTGCCAGGCCTTTATTGCCCCAATGCCAAGGCAATCCCACTTGATGAATTCGTTCACCGTTGATCCACAGAGGACGCATGCGCCGGGTTACAAGTACCCGCGCTTCGATGGTGCCCCTGGGAGTGCTAATCGTCGCATAGTCGCCATGGGTAAGACCGGTTTCCGCCGCCAGCTCCGGAGACACCTCCGTGAACGCTTCCGGTTGCAGCTCGGCAAGATGCGAGAGCGTGCGGCTCATTCCACCGGCTGTGTGATGTTCAGTCAGCCGGTAGGTGGAAAGAATATACGGATATCGCGGGTCACCGGGGGAAGCAGCGTATGTATTGTCAGAACGCTCTTTCTTATCGACGGGAGGGTTGGTCTGTTGATGGTATAGGGGATTGGCGACGGGCGACTCCAGCGGCTCGAAATGGGTCGGTAGCGGACCATCTTTCAATCCGCTTGGTACAAAAAGCCAGGCCAAGCCATCGTTATGCAGAACGAAGGGGCGTGCGCCACCCAACCCAGGTACTCCTTCACCGTTGACCAGATCTGGTTTGGTTTCGGGTGCGAGAGTTTTCAGGTAATCGGGATTGTCTAGGCCACCCCATTCTTTCGTCTCTTCGTCCCACCACACTAGTTTCTTGCGTTCGCTCCATGGCTTACCATCCGGACGCGCGGAGGCGCGGTTGTAAATAATCCGGCAATCGTTGGGCCACGAAAAGCCCCAACCGTGGCCGAGAAAATCCTTGGGCTTCCGTTCGTCGGCCCGGTTTCGCCCCGCTTCGGGGTATACGCCACAATAGATCCAGGCTCCGCAGGCAGTGGATCCGTCATTCTTGATCTCAGGAATGGCCTTCAGCTGTTTGCGATCGGCCACGGTATATCCGTTGATTTCCATTAATACTTCTTCCACGCATGGTTCGGCGCTTGGTCCCTCAACGGTGTAGTTCCAAGTTAACGACTTGAGTCCTTCATTTCGTGCCCGCGGATCGTTCTTACCCTTCTCTTTGATGCGCTTCCCGAGGTGATACATGAACCAGGTTTCGCTGCGCGCATCGCCGGGAGGCTCGACCGCCAATTCTCGGTATTGCAACAACCGCTGTGTATTGGTGAACGTTCCTTCCTTTTCTGCCGTGCCGGCGGCGGGCATTAGAAACACTTCGGTGGCAATGTCTTCCGGCCGTAATTCGCCTCGTTGTACTTCCGGAGAATCGAGCCAGAACGAAGCCGTTTCGACTTCGACCATGTCGCGTACCACTAGCCACTTAAGTTTGGAAAGAGCAGTGCGTTGAAAGCCGGAATTAGGGCCACCAACGGCTGGGTTCTGGCCCATAACGAACAGACCCTCCATCTTGCCGTCGGCCATGTCGATCCAATAACCGAAGTGGGAGTGGTCGCCCGTGATGCGCGGCAGCCAATTGAATCCCCAGTCGTTTTCTTTGGTGGCGCCATCGCCGTAATAAGCTTTCATCAGGCTGATGAAGTATTTGTCGAATCCTGCCCACAAACCGGTCTTGGTCTTTGACTTCTTGATGTAATTCTTCAGCTTGTTCGCGCCGGCTTCGAACATCGGCATCGGCAAGTAGCCGGGAAGAATGTCATAAAGCGTAGGGATATCGGTCGAGCCCTGAATTGATGCGTGACCGCGCAAGGCGAGGATTCCACCGCCTGGTCGCCCAATATTTCCCAGCAGCAGTTGCAGAATGGCGGCGGTGCGAATGATCTGAACTCCCTTGGAATGCTGCGTCCAGCCGAGGGCATAGCAGATGGCAGCGGTGCGCTCCGGACCGGACGCGGAGATGAACAGGTCGGCAGCTTTGAGGAAGATTTCTTTCGATATGCCGCAGTTCTGCTCAACCATCTTCGGGGTGTAGCGGGAGAAATGGCGCTTCAGCACCTGAAAAATGCAGCGCGGATTTTGTAGGGTTGGGTCGGTTTGGGCTCCGGCGGGTTCATTCTTTTCACCGCCTTTTTCATGACCGTGGCCCGCGTGGGTGTCCTCGTGCCCGGGGGGGGCACCCTCGCTTTTCTTCGCCGCCGTCCCGCGATATTGCCAGGACTCCGGGTCGTACTTTTTCTTCTCCGGATCCCAGCCTGAAAAGAACCCATCGAGATCTTCGGTGTCTCGAAAATCGTCCCGCACGAGAGTGGCGGCGTTGGTGTAATTGACGACATACTCGTGGAAGTAACGGTTGTTCTCGAGGACGTAGCGAACCATCGCACCAAGAAAAATGATGTCGCTACCAGCCCGCAACGGAAGCCACACGTCCGCCATGGCTGAGGTTCGGGTAAAGCGAGGATCCACATGAATGATTTTTCCCCCGCGTTCACGCGCCTCCATCACCCACTGGAAGCCGACGGGGTGGTTCTCGGCCATCGACGATCCCATGATCAGGATGGCGTCTGCATTGCTGAGGTCCTGTTGCGCAGTGGTGGCTCCTCCACGTCCGAACGAGGTGCCCAGACCGGGCACCGTTGAGCTATGTCAAATTCGGGCCTGGTTACTGATGCAAACCATCCCCAGGCCGATGGTGAAGAGCTTTCGAATTAAGTAATTCTCTTCATTGTCGAGGGTGGCGCCTCCGAGGTGTGCAACTGCCGTCGTCTGCATCAGGGTTTCGCCGTCCTCCGTCGTCTCGCGAAAGTTACGATTGCGGCTGTCCCACAGACGGTCGGCGATCATATCCATTGCCGTTTCAAGTTCCAGTTCTTCCCACTTGGTGGAGTGAGGACGGCGATACTTCACTTTCTTAAGACGACCGGGATGGGTGTGCAGTTCGAAGGTATCGGCGCCCTTGGGACAGAGGCGCCCGCGGGAGATGGGGGACTCCGGGTCTCCTTCGATTGAGATCAGCTCGCCTTGCTTGTGAAAGACCAGTTGTCCGCATCCAACGCCGCAATAGGGGCAAATGGAGCGGGTGACCTCCGCTCCATGATGCTTTGGCTGGAGGTTGCGGGTTTGCTCCGACATTGACTCGACGCCAGTACCATCGGCGCCAGTCTTAATTTGCCGGATCAAAGGCCAACGCGAGAGCAAATCAGAAATCAGAGTGCGCCTCCTCAAAGCCATGAAGCGGGGTGACCCGCAGTCCTGAGATGATTCTAGCAATCTTGAGGTTTCCCCTGTGTGCGAGCCAAAGTCCTGCGGCTTAGTCTGGAACCTTCCCGGCCGCTACAAATTTTTTCCCTGTTCCCGCTTCCAACGGCGTTGCTCGAACTATGAAACGTTGTGGTGATCGTGGACTCCGGCCAAAAGGATAGCAAGTGATGAGCGTCAGCGCCTCGTCCGGAGTGGGCGCCAGAAACGAGACATCTTGCGGGTCCGTTACCCGGATAGCGGCCACGGTATACCTCGAATCATGAACCTGGTGCTTCCTATCGAGCCACTCAATCTCGATAATATCGTCGGGCGCAATCGATTCCAGAGGACGAAACCAACTGGTCCGATGGCCGGCCAGGACTAAATTGCCTGACTCTCCAAATCCTGCTCCGCTCAGCAGACGTGCGGGTCCGAAAGCCATGGTTCGCGGGGTCGCACCCTCTAAAACAAATTCGTCGTAGCCGAGGCGCGGGATTCGCAGCCTCGCAACCGGATAGGTGTCGGCCCAGGGCCACGGGGCGGTGGGCTTGCCCGACTGCACGTTTTCTTCCCACGCCCGATGAATCAGCACTTTGGCAAGCTGTGCCTTCGCGTGCATGTAGCCGGCACGACCCGTGAGCACTGCTCCCGCAAGCAAGAGCAGGGCTGCAACGAATCGTGCCATTCTCGCTACCATGCTCCCAGCCTCGAGCGGCGGAACAGCAACCACACGGCAAAACCTGCGAGGAGCATCGTGATCCCCATCGCTTCGAGAAAGGCATCGGCTGTACCCGTGGCAGGTGCGCCAAAGACCTTGTTCATCTGCCAGCCCTCGGGCATCGCGGTGGGAACCGCCGCGGTGTTGGATTGTCCGCCCCGATTTGCCACAACTTCCTCGACTGCAACCAGGGACGTAAACCGCGTTACCAGCCTGTAGCGGATTGCATGGGAGATGATGGCAGTGCGAACTTCGGTCTTGCCATTGTCGTCGGCGCGCCGCCAACCGTCCATCAAGTCTTCAACCCGCTGGCGTGCCCAGAGAGTCGTGATGCCGGGATGGAATGTGGCTTTGGAAGCATCCAACGGGATGCTGGATTCATAAGGCTCATTGCCCGCACGTCCAGTCAGGTGGACGGTGCCCACTTCGCCCCTGGTGATTCGTCCAAAGACCACCAATGGTTGCTGAAGAAAGAGATCCGGCAGGCGCTGAGGATAGACATCCGCGACTTCTACTCCGTCAAACGAAAGATTGACGTCTGTGAGTACCGGACTCTCGATACTCTCCAGCAGCTGTGACATCTGCTGTTGAATTTCACGGATGTTCGCGATATGGGAAAAGATTCCTCGTCCGAATTGCGCCATCTTTGTCGCCAGGAACAAGTTCGGGGCGCTTCCGATTGCGACGGTGAAAAGGCGGGCATTCCCTAAATCCGAGCTCAGAGCGGAGAAAATTTCTTCCTCGTTGCCCAGGTCGCCGTCTGTAAGCAGGACGATGTGACGTAAATATCCTGGACGTTGCGGTTTGCGCATGAGGTGAAGCAGCGCCGGCAACATCTCAGTACCGCCGTCTGCGTGCAGGCGCTTCACATAGCGTCGTGCGGCGGCGAGGTTTTCAGGGGTCCCCGGCAACGTTTCATTGGCAAATTCTCCGTATCCACTGCTGAACGCTAAGATACCGAAACGATCTTCGGGTCTAAGCCGATCCAGGGCCTGCAGTAGGGCGGCTCGGGCCTGCTCAATCGAAGTGCCTTCCATTGAGCCGGAAACGTCGATCATATACAGCATTTCCACCGGGACGCGTTCGCGGGGAGCCAGCGTCGGAGGAAACGCAGCCAGCATAAACTCGGTTTCCCCGGTGCCGCCTACCGGAGAAAGGAACAGCGCAGCTTTGGCTTGGGCTGTTTCCGCTTGCTGTAGTTCCAAAACAAAATCCTTGTTAGGAATTGTCGCACCATCAGCAAGCTCGACATGCTGACGTCCGTCTTCGAGCTGACGAACCGACACTTGATGCGAAATACAATGGAGGGTTGCAGCCTGTAAGCCACTGTCGAAGTCGACAGCCAACGAGATGTCATGCCCGGAGCGGCTTTCCGGGTTCTGGACTGGCGGCGTAATGCGCGATGCGTCGGCCACGGCGTCTGTATCTTGCGCCCATCCGGTTCCGGAGTGGCCCACGGCAGTGGTACCCGGAATGTATCGCGGCCCAACCACCATGGGAAATACCAGGCGGATCTTTCCCGCCTCCCATCGCAGTGGCTGCACATATCGCAAGCGTACATCAATATGGTCGCCCGGCATGATATTCGCGACCGAAGCGGTGAAGATATTCGGCCGTTCTTCTTCCACCAGGGCGGCGCGTTTGCCCTCTGCCTTCGCGGCTTGGTAGACGCGCTTGGCTTCCTGGCGTTCTCGGATCACGCTGCGAATGGTGCGCTCGCCGATTCGTATCTCCATATCGTAGACCGCTCCATCGTGCGGCAGAGGGAAGACATAGACGGCTTCGAGGGGTTCGGTCCCGGTGTTGGCGTATTGCTGGGTCACCGTCGCCGAGGCGACCAGGCCGCGCACGTCCATAGCGACATCGGTGTGAACCAGCGGTACCGGCTCATATTGTCCCGACACCGGGGAGCGGTAGAGCAGCGATCCTTCGCCCACGTTCAGGCCTCGGTTGTCCACCTGTCCGGCTGAGGTCGATCCGATGAGCACTGTGACGACTGCGACCATCGCCACGAAAATCCCGCGACGTACTTCGCTTCTGAAATCCCGCGCCAAGCCTGCCATGTTTTCCTCCATCGCTCCAACGAGTTGCGACTGAAGGAGAGCAAGAGATCGGCCATGGCGGCTCTGGCCTTGGAGGAAGGCCGAAGTCTAGACGATTCAGCACGTAGGCGTCGCGAATGAGTTAAGAGGCATTCACGTAAGGCGTGTCACGGATCACACAATCGTGGCAACACAACCACAGAGGTCAGCTGCCCGAATCAATGCTGAACCACAGGCAGGATCAAACGCGAACGGTAGTGGCGCTCCTGGTATACGCGGATCGTGGCTTTCTGCATCTTGGCCGAAGTTGATTCCAATTCGCCGCTCTGAAGATTTCGCGAGAAGTTGGGGAAGAAGGAGGCCGAGATCTGAACTCGAATGCGGTGCCCCTTCTGGAAGACGTTGCTGGTGATCAAATGCGGCAATTCCAGGCGATAAATCTGGCCCAGGTTCAGCAATTGCCGCCCGTGTTGCGCATCCCGGTAACTTGCCCGAACCACGTTAAGGCCGGGGCTCATCAAGTTGAAAGCGGTGCCGTCAGGGGCGACGTCCAGCAGATGGACCCAGATATCTAAGTCGCGGCAGTCACAGGAGAAAAACACCTCGGCCTCGATCGGGCCCGTCACCTCTAGGTCGCGTTCCATTGGGGCCGAATCAAAAGTTAGGACGTCTCTCCGGGTGGCAAGTTGACGATAATCGTGCGCGCCTGACGATTTATAGAGATTGGTTACGGGATCCGCGGGATCGGATTCGAAGGAACTGTAACCGCTGCCATCCGACGCCGATTGCAAAAGCCTACCGGTGCGAGCCGACTCGCTATGGGAGGAAACTAGATAAAAACTGTTCTGCTTAGCCGGAGGCGGCCACGAGTCCGCTTCCCGCCACTCGTCGTGTCCCATGACGAAATATCGAACGGGCTTTTCTCCCTCGACTCCGTTCTCAATGCCGCGGACATAATGATCGAGCCAGCGGAGTACAGTTTCGTCGTAATCGATTTTCGCGGCGGCACCGAAGTGACGATCTCCCGCTTGAGCGTTTGCGGTGGAATCAACACCGTGGACCCACGGGCCGAGAAGCAGATGAGTGTGTGGTGCCTCGCCAGGGCGGGATTTGAGCAGTCCGGCATAGTTCGTGGATGCACCTTCCGGACCGTAGTTATCGTCATACCATGCTGACAGGTTAAAAACAGCGGCTTTCACGCGACCGTATTTGTTTCGCAGTTCACACCAATCCCACCAAGAATCTTCAAGTGGATGCCGAAGCCATTCGTAGTAGTAAGGTGCAACACCCTGCAATTCTTTGAGGCCGACGAGGGGCAATTCGCGGTAGGCAACCGGGGCGACGTCTTTCCAGGCGTCCGCTGCGTCCTGAGAAGTTTTCGGGCCGGGCAAATTCTTTTTTAGGCGAATGTCGGGCGCAATGTTGTTCCAGATCCAATCGATCCACGACATGTCCCAAGTGCCCCAGGCAAAGAAGAAATTCTGAGGAGTAGAAAAAGTCATGGCCGGAACCATGGCCTTCAAGTGTGGCGGATTTTCGATCGCAGCCAGCCACTGAACCGCTCCCGGGTAGGAGAGACCGAAGGTGCCGACCGATCCATTCGACCAAGACTGCGCCGCTGCCCACTCGATGGTGTCGTAGCCATCGTGTCCTTCTTGCTGGTAGGCAACGAATTCTCCCTCGGAGGCATAGCGGCCACGCACGTCTTGTATGACGACCGCATAGCCTCTTTCAGCGGCATGAACAAAAGTTGTGTAGTCCTTCTCTGCATTGTGTTTTCCGTAGGGAGTTCGATAGACCAGGACAGGGAATCGTTCGTCACCCGCAGGAAGGAGCAAATCCGCCCGCAGTTTGACTCCATCCCGCATGGGAACGGCGACGTCCCTGGTGGCCGTGTACTTTTTTGGAATCGAAGAGGACGATTCCTGCGCGACGCCTATGGTTGGAATGGAAAGCACCACAAGCGAGAGGGCTAAGTGGAAACCCGTCATAGGACGGCCATAGTAAATGGCGTGAAGCGAAGGCACAAATTGGCTGGCCTCGAATCAATTCAGGTTTTCACCTCCAGCCAAACCGGGGATAATTGTAGCCATGCTGAAAATTCCTGTGTTTATCTTCTCCGCTTGGCTCTTGAGGGGCTCTTTCATGGCAGCCCAGGTTATCTCTCAAGCGTCAATCCCGGCTCAGCTACCTTCCGGTGCCGGTATTTACGATCCTAGCCTGAATCCAAAGGTACAAAGCTTGTTACGCAAGATGACATTGGACGAAAAGGTCGGCCAATTGGTGCAATACTCTGCCGGCCAGCCCACCGGCCCCGGGACTGGGCGCACTGATTACGAAGATATGCTCGCGAAGGGACAGATTAGCGCCCTCTTCAATATCTCAACTGCAAAAGAGACCAATGCTTACCAGCGGCTCGCGGTAGAGAAATCACGACTACATATCCCAATCCTTTTCGGGTTGGATGTGATTCACGGTTTTCGTACGGAGTTCCCCATCCCTTTGGCGCTGGCCTCGACCTGGGATCCGCAAATAGTAGAGAATGCGGCAAGAGTTGCCGCCAAAGAAGCCTCAGCGACCGGCATTCGCTGGACATTTTCTCCAATGGTCGACATTGCGCGGGACCCGCGCTGGGGGCGTATCACCGAAGGTGCGGGAGAAGATCCCCTTCTCGGATCGGTGATGTCGGCGGCTTACGTTCGCGGGTATCAGGGATCGCGGCTCGACGCACCTGACAGCATCATTGCTTGCGCAAAACACTATGTTGGATACGGCGCGGCGGAAGCGGGGCGCGACTACAACTCCACTGAAATTTCCGAACATACGCTGCGTCAGTACTACCTGCCTCCATTCCAGGCCGCGGTCAATGCGGGATCCGCCAGCATCATGAGCGCGTTCAATGCCATTAACGGGGTTCCGGCTTCCGCCAATCCTTTTACCCTCAAACAAGTATTGCGCAAAGAGTGGGGGTTCAAAGGCATCGTCGATAGCGACTGGACCTCGATAGCCGAACTCATCCCGCACGGCATTGCTAACGATGGATCTACCGCGGCGCGGAAGGCTTTTTCTGGTGGGGTTGATATGGATATGGCCAGCAGCCTCTATCACGATCACCTGGCAGCGCTGGTGAAGTCCGGCAAAATTCCCGTGGAGGAGATAGACGAGGCTGTACGCCGAGTGCTGCGGGTGAAGTTTGCGCTCGGATTGTTTGAGCGTCCCTATGTCGACGAGAGCCGCGAGGCCAGCGCAATGCTGCAACCGTCAAGCCTCGGGCTGGCGCAAAACGCGGCGGAGCGGTCGATGGTCTTGCTAAAGAACGCTCCGGGACCGAATGCCGCTCCACTACTTCCATTGTCGAAAGACGACCGGACTATTGCCTTGATCGGACCACTTGCCGACGATTCGTCCAGCATGCTGGGCGCCTGGCAGGGCCTGGCAGACAGTAAAGATGTTGCTTCCTTTCCTGTGGCTCTCACAAAACAGATTGGCGAAGATCATCTGCTGCGTGCCAAAGGCGTGAATGTGATCGGCGGTTCCGATGAAGATATCAACGCCGCGGTTGCAATCGCGAACAAGGCAGACCTGGTGATTCTTGCGTTAGGGGAGAGCGGCGGCGAAATGACGGGGGAGGCAACTTCCCGCGCCCACATCGGACTGCCCGGCCGGCAGCAGGAATTGCTGGAGAAAGTAGTGGCGACCGGTAAGCCGGTCGTGCTGCTGGTATTCAGCGGGCGACCACTGACGATGCCTTGGGCATTTCAGCATGTGCCCGCTGTATTGGCCGCATGGTTCCCTGGAATCGAAGCCGGATCAGCGTTGGTGCGGACTCTTTATGGCGAATCGAATCCCAGCGGAAAGCTTGTGGTGAGCTGGCCGCGTGATGTGGGACAGGAGCCTCTTTATTACAACGCACTGAGCACCGGGCGTCCGATTGACCCGGCGACACCTGACAACAACTACGTCTCGCGGTACATTGATGAACAGAACACTCCGCAGTTTCCGTTCGGCTTTGGGCTTTCCTACACGAGCTTCAAGTATGGAGCCACACGAGTTGCCGCAAAGCAGCTGAAAGCGTCCCACCTGATGCCGAAGCTGGGTAACGGCGGAACAGTGCTTTCGGTGAGCGCCGATGTAACGAACACCGGCCAGCGCGCCGGAGAAGAAATCGTAGAGCTGTACGTCCGCCTGGAAGGGACCAGTGTTGCGCAACCGGTAAGGGCGCTGAAAGCCTTCGAACAGGTCGCGCTCAATCCCCATGAAACCAAGACTGTGACGTTCAATCTTCCGGCCGATGCCTTCGCGCTGTGGAACGATCAAAACAAATACACCGTCGAAGCTGCGAAGGCCACTGTCTGGATAAGCCCGGATTCCGCGCGCGGCGAAGGGGCTGCGGTAGATATAATTCCTTGAGAACTAAGGCGGTTTGATGCCTCCACCTTCGACGATGGTGATGTAGCGGTTGATCGGCAAATCGGTTAGGACATCGACATGCGTGCTGGGTTGCGGCCAGCGGATTTCGAGGCGATCAATTTTGGTGCGAGGCCCAACATCCCAGAACCTCCCTGGAAATCATGCGAGGAAAGATAGCTGCCGCCCCCGATTTTCAAGCGGCTACGTTTGAGATCGCCGGCCTGCCACTTAATGTGGGCGCCGATAGCATCGGGATTGCTTTTCTTACCCACGAGCTTTACTCCCAACCAATGATTTCCCCTTGCCGACCAATCAATCTGAGCCCGCAGAAGTAAATCGGTTACGTACTTGCACAAAAATCATACTGTACATAACTTTGTGTTACTCCGATGTAGTACGGAAGATATCTACAATGAATTATGTAGGAGTCGCCGTTAACCATCAGTCGCTCTTGTCAAGGTTACGAGCACTAACATCGTGAGTCGGGTCGAGCCACGTGCCAGCCGATTCATCGCCGCCAAAACGCCGCAGTCCAGCTTTGCGAATTTCCTCGTCCTTCACTTTCGACAATGGCGTGTAGCGCGGATGTTGCGCTTCTTTGTAAGGATCATTGCGTGCAGCGTTGTAACAACAGATCATCGCCCAGCGGGGATTGTTGGATCGGTTCTGGTCGGAACGATGCAACAAGTTGGAGTGAAAGAAAAGTCCATCGCCCGGTTCCATTTCGACGTAGACCAACTCCAACTTCTTGAGAACTTCATCAACTCTGGCTCTATCGGCACCGGCCTGCTCGCCGGTTAGGAAGTGTTCGATTCGTCCCAGTTCATGGGAGCGTTTGATGACCTGCATGCAACCATTCTCTCGCGTGGCAGGATCGACCGCGATGTACACGCTGGTCAGCAGCGGAAACAGCACCCCATTGTGATACCAGTAGCCATAGTCCTGGTGCCAGGCCCAGGCGCCGCCAACCTTTGGGTCTTTCATGATCATTTTCGAGTGGTAGTGATACACCTCGCCGTTGAGAATCTTTTCAGCCGAGCCGACGATCGATTCGCTTCGCGCGACCATTCCATAAATCGTGTCGGTCGGGTGATTCCACAAAGACAGGCGCACCGTGCCGCCTTCGCCGTCGGCGCGTCCAAAGGAGTGCTGGTCAAGAACGCGATCTTCGCGCGCGGCTCGCGCCAGCAATCCGGTTTCTTCCGGATCGAGCAAGCCCTTAATTACTACGTAGCCGTCCTCGTGGTATCGCCGTATGTCGGCATCGTTCAAAGCTTTCGCCATAAACTCTCCTTCCAAAGAGTTGTCATTCCGGCTGAGGTGAGGAATCTACGCTGCCACAAATTCCTCCCTTTTTATCTACACTACTATCGACTCGGGCCGATTGGTTTTAGTCGTAGTCCAGAATTCTTCAATTTCTTCCAAAGTCTTGCCCTTAGTTTCCGGAACAAAGAACCAGGTAAAAATTGCCTGCAACAAGGCTACCGCTGCCAGCATGCCAAAAGTCACCGCTTTTCCGATCCGGTTGAACGCATAGGGGAAGAACAAAACAACTACTGCGTTTGCCAGCCACTGCGTCAGTACGGGAACGGTCATCGCCGTGCCACGGATATGGTTGGGGAAAATCTCCGGCACCAAGGTCCAGAATACCGGGCCGATGCAGGATCCAAAGAACACAAGGTAGCTCAATATCAAAACCAGGACCACCATGCCGCGAAACTGTCCCGTCATAACGACTGCCATCAATAAAATTAAAGCCAGAGTCATTCCCAGGGAGCCGATTATGTAGAGAGGTCTCCGTCCATAGCGATCGATGGTCCAAAACGAAACGATCGTCAGGGCAAAATTTGTTAGCCCGATAACGAATGTTGAGAACAATGCTGCGTCGATATTCCACCCGGCGGCATGAAGGATCGCGGGCGCGTAATCGATGATGGTATTGATCCCGGAAAAATGAACCAAAATCGCCAGAAAAAATCCGACGGTTACAGCCCGCCGGATTCCGGGACGAAGCAGGTCACCCCATCCGCTATCCTTCGCATGAAAGCTGGCTTCAATTTCGGACATTTCATGCATTGCACTTTCTTTTCCCCCGATCCGTTCAAGAATTATTAGAGCAGCGTCATGCCGGCCCGCCATGAAAAGGTAGCGGGGAGTTTCGGGGGCTCGAAGCAGTAGCACCAAAAACAAAATCGAGGGGATGACTCCACTCATGAACATGTAGCGCCAGTTATCGGGACCGCTGCCGCGCAGAAGATAATTGATGCAGAACGAAACCAGGATTCCGGTAACTATCGATAGCTGGTAGAGTGCGCCAAGGCGGCCTCGCAACTTTGGTGGCGCGACTTCCGCCACGTACATAGGAGAAACCAGCGAAGCCGTGCCCACTGCTAATCCGCCAACAAAGCGCGCGATCACGAATGTGGCAAAGGTCGGGGCTAGACCGGTTGCTGCGGAGGTGACTGCAAACAGAACCGCAACCCACAACAGGGTCGTTCGGCGGCCATATAAATCGGAGAGGCGTCCAGCCACCGCGGACCCAAGCATGCATCCGAAAAGCAGGCAACTGAACGCCCAGCCCAAGCTGAGGTCACTCAATCCAAAGTGTTTAGTGAGGAACAACCCGGCACCGGTGATGATGCCGATATCAAACCCGAACAACAGTCCGCCTAGAGCGGCCGTGGCGGCCAGGAAGATTACGTAGCGCAGGTTAATGGGGGTGTCCACAGTTTCCTAGGTGACTTGGATATAGGTTGAATATTGCTCATCTGAAATAGCAGTGAAGGGAAGCAGATTCATTGGTGCCGAAGTGGTTTCCACCTGCCAGCGCTGTTCGCTAACCTTCTTCGCCGCCAACAACTGGTCGCTATTTACTACCGGCGGCTTGTCGGCAATGGCGAAAAGCACCAAAGGACCGGAGAGAAGAGCGACAGTTTTCGGGTGACGTCGGTCAATCGGCTCGAGGCGCTTGGCCAGCGGCATATCCAGCTCCACGCGGTCACCTGTCTTCCATCTCCGGGAGACGGCTAGAAAAGTTCCTGGGACTACATCCTGGGTGAGGCGCTTGCCATTGATGGACGCCGAAGCCCCCTGCGCCCATGCAGGAATTCGTAGGTTGACCGTGAATTCGGTCGGTTGAGATGCGGTCACTTCCATGGGCACCAGGCTTTCCAGGGGATACGATCCACTCTGTTTAAGACTTACCTCTGCCCCATTCTGTTTCCAGGTCACGGTAGAGGGAATATACAGCGCCACAAAAATTCCCTGCGGATCTCGCAAATAGGTGTTGATTCTGTAATCTGCAGCGACTTGGGGATGAGTGCCGGAACAGCAGGGCCAGCGATGATCGCAGTATACCTTGCTGCCTTGAAGGTTGTAATCCGAGTAATAGAATGAGCGGCCGTCGCGCTGCAGCGGTAGGGCCCCGAGAATGGTGTTGTACATCATGCGTTCCATGCTATCGCCGTAGCGCGGATCACGCGTGACGCGCAGTAGATACCGGGTGAGCTTGAAGTGGGCATACGATCCGCAGGGCGTCTCGAACGTGTGATGGGTGTTGGTAAGGCTTGCGTTGACTTCATCGCTGTCCGGGGGGCGCAAACGCTCGTCAGGCCCCCATCCTCCGGTGGCGAAACTTTGGGCGGAGAGGAAGTCGAAACCATTCTTGGCAGCACGCAAGTACTTTTCGCTGCCCAGCGTTAAGAAAGCCTGCATTGCTGAACAGAGCGAATTGATGTGACTGTAAGCGTGGCGTCCTTCAAAACTGCATTTGCCTTCCGCGAGTGGGTCGAAGTAGAAATCTGCGAGATAGTCAATTCCCAGCTTGCTGTAACGTTCTCCCGCGCCCCGTTGGTAGGCCAAAAACAGATTTTCCGAGATGGTGTAAGACTCATCCCAGGTGTAGGACTCGTCGGTCCCCGGGCGCCAGGTTATCCCCTGTTCAATGGCTTTGCCAGGCAAGTGCGGAATAGCCGTGTTGGTGGTGTGCTCCAGAATGCGATAGGCGTCAGGATCTTTTACGTATTGGTGGGAGTCTATGAGCCCACAAACCAGCTTGTCGTAACAGTAAGCAGGGAACCGGTTATTGATGTAGAACTTGTCGTCAATTGTCTCCGCATAGAGTCGGTTAAGACGTAATACCCTCTCGCGTACTTTCTGATTGCCGGTGATCGCATAGTTTCTTGACAGCGCGGAAACCCACTGGCCGAAAGTTGCCGAAGGTGCGAAACCGGCGTCAAACGTCCGCCAGTCGTAGTTGGGATCGTAGCGATACCAACCGCCGATGTCCTCGCCTGGCGCCGGCTTACCGATCATCAGGCGAAAGGGTTTCATCAAAGCGTCATCGCCAATATCCATCAACACGCCATGGGTCTGTTCCATTTGCTTTTCATGCAGATCGCTGTGAATAACTACGTCGCCGTAGTCGAATTCCGAAAGTGGCTGTGCCAGTTTGCTCTCAGAGAACACATACCGCGATCCGACTGCTGCGCCCGCGGCCAGGGAAGTCGTTTGCAGAAATTTGCGGCGAGAAATCGGCATTCCACTCCTCATTTGTAGAGACGTAGATTCTCGAACGTCTTACGGTTTCTTGTTCGTCAAAGCGTCTAGCTTTTGCAGCATCCCGCCAATCTCGGGATTGGACATAAATTGTTTCCACACCAATCCTGTCCGCCGATTTTCAATCATGACTGTAATCGGCGCCTGATTCAGCCCCATGTAGATGATCGACACCCAATTCTGTCCCGGAGTGTACGAGTCACGCGGCCCATAAATATCCCACATCTGCGCACCGCGTTCCCGGTAAAAATATTTGAATGCCTCCATAGAAACGTCCGGGATATAAGGGAATGACGCCAGCGGGCCGGTAGGAGTGATAGTGCCGTCGTCGCTTCCATTATCCGGCGCGTGCGGAACGTAACCCATCGGTCCATCACTGGCGGTCAATCCCCACGAATTGGGTCCATAACCCGCGTATTTCTTGGGATTCGCGATGGAGTAGGCCCGGTTGATCAACGTCAGGTTGCGGTTATTGTCAAAATAGGAAGATGTGTAGCGATCATGCATGCGCCTCGGATCGAGTCCCATGAACGAATAATGCGCGAAGAAAAGCGGGCCGCCGGTGCCCACGCCCACGTCGAGCTTGATGCCATAGTAAGTGTGGCCGTTGCTGTAATGGTCCCCGTCGACTGCGTTCGACCAGCCACCGCGATACTCGATCCCAGTCTTCGATTGATTCGCCCAACCGGAGTAATACATATCCGCGGGCACACCATGCGTCGGAGAAGATATCGCCAGCAGGTACGTGATCATCACTTCATTAAACCCGATCAGCGGATGATGAATTTGCCATGCCCACTGCGAGGACCAATGCCAGTAAAGGAAATCGCTGGTCTTGGATTCGCGGTACCAATTCCACTCCACCGTCTCCCAAAGGTGCGTGATCCGCCGATATAGATCCTGTTCCTTCTGATTGTCCCCGTGGAAATATTGCCGGGCAGCGAGCAGGCCTTGCATCAGGAAGGATGTTTCCACCAGGTCTCCACCATTATCAAAAGTCCCGAAAACCGGCATGGTTTTCCCAGTTGCCCCATACATGTAATGGGACCAGGCGCCGTGATAGCGTTGCGCGCCTTCGAGAAAGGTCACGATTTTGGTCAGCCGCTCAACTGCTTGTTCCCTAGTGACGAAGCCGCGGTCAGCGCCCACAACCAGCGTCATAATCCCGAAACCGCTGGCACCGGTGGCAACCATGCGGTCGTCTCCCGGGATATTTTCCCGCGTCATGCCTGAATGCGGTTCAGCCCCGTCCCAGTAGTAATGAAAACATGCTTCCTGCAACATGGTGAGAAGTTCATCGTCGTTAAGTTCGCGCGTGGTGGCGCTTACCGCTGCCGACATCGCCGACTGGCGGTAGTGACGGTCTGCCGCCACCACTTTGTATTGCGCAGTCACGCCCGATCTCCCGAGAAAATCAGAGTAACGGCCGACTCCTGGAATTTGTGCTCCGATGGGCTGGAAATCTTTTCCGTCCATGGCCCGGTAGATCACATACCGGTCCAGCCCGGGATCAATCGCCGGATTCCAACGAACCTCCACGTGCCGGTCGTAACCCACCGCATTTACATTTTGCGGGGCAGGCAAAGACGCAGTTCCATCCGTGCTGCCGGCGTCATCATCAAATCGGACCTCATCAACAATGAGCGTGTGCGGAGCGCCATCCCTTTTACCTTGCAGGAAGAGCACGTTCTGCACGTGTTGAGGTTGGAACTCGTATATGGAATCCGTCTTAAACTCGGAAAGAGGGATTCGAACCTGTACCCACTTTCCAGCCGGAACATCGCCGGCGTACTTCCCTAGGGGAAGCGGAGCGGTGAAACTTCCCGGGAACTCTGCGACCTGGAGGCCTTCCCGCGTAGTAGAAAGCATTATTCTTGGCAGATCGTCGGCAGCAATGGCCTGCGGAGCGAAGCACCATAAATAAAGGTTGCTACCATCGAGTTCCGGGAATCGGTAGCGAAAATTGTTCACTCTTATTTCCGCCTCCCAGCCTCCCGTGGCTTTTGATTCCCAGGTGAGGCGAAGCGCATTGGGAGGAGTCAGGAAGTTCTTGGTTTCGACCGGAAGCCTTCCTTCTTTCTGTGTTTCGATGGAACTTCCGCCTGATGCCTGCCCATAACTGTAAAAATAGTTGTCGGGAGTAAGACTGTTGTCGAAAATGATGTGGCGGTAGTAGTCCGTGTCACCCGCATGCAAAAAAACTGGAGAGAGCAAAGCAACTATTGAAAGGGCCGCGCGGATTTTCATGAAATATGAGGCCTCGGTAGGATTTATCTGACTCGCAGAGAGAAATCCTTCTAGCAAACAAAATCGTTTCTGCAGATTCTCTCCAAAAGCACCATTGGGCGCAAGCCTGATTCCGATAAAGGTGGTAGAAGAAGGGTAGATATTAAATAGCCCGTGTCGCATTGAGGTAGCAGACTCCGGAACGGTATTTCTTCCCATGCAAGGCACTTCGGCATAATCCCGGGGCCAGGGAGGTTTTTCAGTGTGAAAAGAATTGGCGGATAAACTGGTGGATGGCGGAGACCCGCTTGGCGCGAACGAGCCGGCCGAATGTATTGGAGAGGTGACGGGATCGCTCTAAACAATGCAGAGGCCTTTCGTTTATTTCAAAAAGCTGCTGCCAAGGGACACACGGGCGCTCGGATAAAACCTCGCATGCAGGTATGCCGAGGGACTTGGAACGCCGAAGGATCCAGAAGCAGCCCACGCGTGGATACTTTCAGCCTCTCATGCGGCGAGGTCAGAGAGGGCGGGATCTGATACCTTCCCTGGCGGTTGAACTCACTAACGAACAAATCTCATTTGCTCACCAACGGGTCCAATCCCCGCAATTCGAAAGATCACAGGAACTATCGGACAAGACCCTTGCGCCGTGACGCCATAGGCATCGCCGTCGAGTGTTAGTGCCCGTATCCGCCGCCTTCCAGCGAGACTTTGCCGCGGAACATCCGATAGATGAGCACGAAGTATCCGACCGCCAGCGCCATGCCGACTGACCACCAGATTAGGCCAACTTGCAAGGTGTGCGGGCCGGAGATTGCGTTGTCAATTGTGATGTCGTAAACAGGACCTGTGGTCGCGGGCAACAGTCGTGGAAATAGGGCAATTGCTGCACCGACCAACATGGTGGTCAGGTAAACACACGAGCAGGCGAACGCGTTGCGATCCGAAGCCCGGCGGCTGAAGTAGATCATCCCGAACAAGGAAAGCAGTACAAAGACCGGAACGGCGAAGGTAAGTGGATAGTTTCTATAGTTGTTGAGCGTGTCAGCGCGGGCGATGACCGAAGCTGGAAGACTCACCACAGTCAAGAGGCATAAAGCGATCCAGATTCGACCGGCTGCTGTCCGAGCGCGAAACTGCAGGTCACCCCCGGTCTTCACAGCAATGTAAAGAGCGCCATGAAGGCTTAAGGCTACCAGTGCTACCACGCCGCCAGTTACGGTGTACCAATCCAGAATTCCCGGGTAAATTCCCATTTGCCAGTTCGTCCAGAGTGGGAGAAAGAAATAACCGTCCGGCAGCAAGGGAACCCCGCGAAGTACATTCGCCAGCGCTGCACCATAAAAGATGGCGAGCAAGGTGCTGGAGAAAAAGAACAGACCATCAAAAAATGTCTTCCACACGCCCATTGCGATTTGCATCCGGAGCTCGACAGCGACTCCGCGCATAATCAGCAGCCAAAGCACGATCATTAAGGCGAGATAGAAACCGCTGAAAGCGGAGGCATACAGGAGCGGAAAAGCAAAATAAAGAGTGCCCCCTCCCGCCAACAACCAGACTTCGTTCCCGTCCCATACCGGCCCAATTGATCGCAGCATTAGTTGCCGCTCTTCCTCAGTACGGGCCAGGAATACATGCAGAACGCCGACGCCGAGATCGAAGCCGTCGAGTACGACGTACGCAACCAGCATGGCCGCGACGATCCAAAACCAGATGAATCCCATGCTCTGCTCCTATGCCACCGTCACCGGCGTGCCTTTAGGGGCTGTCGCCGGGAGACCGCTTCTCGGGCCGTGGGTGATGATGCGATAGACGAGAACGATAAAGAGGACCGAGAGCACGGTGTACATGCCCATGAATCCCAGCAAAGTAAACAGCCCGTTGCCGGCGGAAACATATTTCGAATAACCCTGCGTGGTCCGGATCAGACCGTAAACCACCCAAGGCTGCCGCCCGATTTCCGCCGTCATCCATCCCGCCGTATTGGCGATGTAAGGAAGCGGGAAACTAAGCAGAAGCGGCCACAATACCCACCGCGATTGAAACAGCTTTCCTCGCCAAAGCATGAAAGCCGCGACAACCATCAACAAGACGAAATACGTCCCCAGCCCGGCCATGATGTGATAGCTGTAAAACAAGAGGGGAAGCGGGGATGGCCATTGGTCGCGGGGGATCTGGTCTAATCCAATCACTTCCGCTCGCGTGGTGCCGTAAATAAGGAAGCTCAGGACGTCATTGACTACAATCGGATTGTCGATGGTCTGCCGTTCCTCATCTGGCTGGCCCATCAACACAATGGGTGCTCCCTTTTTCGTGGTGAATAGTCCTTCCATGGCCGCGACAGCCGCAGGTTGTTGCTTGGCCATGTAGCGGCCATGAAGGTCACCGGTAGGGAATATCTGCGTTACACAGGAAATCACTCCGGCAATCACACCTACGCGCAAGAAAATCTTTCCCTGCTCGGGGAAGCTGTTTTCAAGCACATAGAAGGCGCCGACGGCGCACATTACAAATGCGCCTGTGATTACCGAGCCCGACATATTGTGGGAATACTGAATCAACGCCCATGGATTTGTGAGCAGTCCCCAAAAGCTGGTGACCTCGTACACGCCATTGGGCAATACCCGGTAGGCGACGGGGTGTTGCATCCAGGCGTTGGTTACGATGATAAAAAATCCGGAAATCCACGAACCCACAAACACCATAAAAGCGGAAGCCCAGTGCGCCCAGGGAGCAAGGCGCTTTTCCCCAAAAATAAAGAGGCCCAGGAATGCCGACTCCAGGAAGAATGAGAAAACGCCCTCCATGGCAAGGGGCTGTCCAATTACTCCACCGGTAGTTCGAGAGAACTGCGACCAGTTCGTTCCGAACTGAAACTCCATCGGGATTCCGGTCACGACTCCGAGCAGGAAATTAATAGCGAATATCTTCGCCCAGAAACGGGCGGCTTCGTTGTAGCGCTCGTTCTTGTGCCAAAGAGCGATGCTTTTCAGGGCAACG
>Ga0157378_10000694_pt1 | contig 31676 bp, 33 predicted proteins | sample M65metaG_FD_115309 | JGI IMG/M metagenome (GOLD analysis project Ga0157378, IMG submission 115309) | Miscanthus rhizosphere microbial communities from Kellogg Biological Station, Michigan, USA - M6-5 metaG | ecosystem: Host-associated > Plants > Roots > Rhizosphere > Soil | place: USA: Michigan... | reverse complement strand
TCCGGCTCGGTAAAACCGACTTCATCGATGATCCCGCCGCGCTGGAGCAGCATCTTCCCGGCCGCCGCATCGACGCTGTCGAGCGTTACGGGAAATTCATGTTGCTGCGGCTGTCGGAGACGCTCAGCGATGAACTCGCTGCGGAGAGTAGAGCTGCGAATGAAAAAATGGCCAGCGCTTCCAAGGCCGCGCCGACAACCGCCACGCCTTCGCTGCTCGTCCATCTGGGCATGACCGGCCAGCTGGCCCCCGCTCCTGCTGCGCAACCGCATCAAAAGCACACGCACGTTTGGATGACGCTCGACGACGGCCGCGAACTGCGTTACACCGATCCGCGCCGCTTCGGTAGGATCGCTTATATCGCGGCCGCGTCTCTAGCCGGCGAGCTTACGGATTTCGGCGCTGACCCTCTTGAAGTCACCTGCGAGGAATTCGCCGCGCGCATTCGCACCCGGCGCGCGCGAATCAAGGCGCTATTGCTGGATCAAAGCGTGCTGCGAGGCGTGGGCAACATCTACGCCGACGAAAGCCTGTGGCGCGCGAAACTCCACCCCGCGCGCCTAGGGGTTCAGCTCAACGCCCGGCAAGCTGAAACGCTGCGTAAGGTTCTGCAGGATATTCTTCGCAAAGCCATCGCCATGCATGGCTCTTCCATTTCTGATTTTCTTGACGCGGACGGCGAGCCGGGAGAATATCAGCGGCACCATCGAGCCTATGGACGCGAAGGGAAGCGTTGTTATCGCTGCAAGACGCCGATACACCGGACCATGGTTGCCGGCCGCAGCAGTTATTTTTGCCCCAAGTGCCAGCCGGCGCCACGCATGTCGCGGCAGCACCGGCGCCGCTCCCGTTGATGTCCGCGGTGCGGCCGACGATAACGCCTGAAATTGCAAAGGGATCGCTCCAGTTTCCATCGCGATCGCAAATTCCAAGCAAAGGTCACAGCGAGGGAGAACGGATGAACGTACGTCGAAGCAACGCGGTAGTGTTCGCTTGTGTACTCGTGTTGGTGGCGCTCCATGCCACACCGGTGCGCCTGCACGCATCGCCGGCCGCCGATGCGGCTGATTCGTCGCCCGACGCGATCGATTCCGCCGCCTTTGCCGACGCGGACCAGAAAATTCTCGCGGAGGTCCGCGATCACAGCGAAGCGATGGCCAATCTGGAATATCTTTCCGACAGCATCGGCGCGCGGCTCACCGGTTCGCCGCAGTTGAAGCAAGCCAACGACTGGACGCGTGAAATGTTTCAAAAGTATGGCCTGGCAAATGCCCATCTGGAGGCGTGGCCGGTCGCGCGTTCCTGGACGCGTGGAGACGCCCGCGCTCGAATCATCAGCCCCGCAGCGCATCCGCTGAGCATTGCTTCCGCGGGGTGGTCGCCCGGCACGTCCGGCACGTTGCGCGGCCCGGTGATTTATTTCGACGCGAAAACGAAAGAGGAATTCGCCAGATTTCACGGCAAGCTCAAGGGCGCCATCGTCATTTATCAGGAACCGAAGAGCCTTTCTCCTCCGGCGCCGTCCGACCGCTACGATGAAATAGAACGGCCGCTGCAGCAGCCTCCTCCGCGCTACGGTGAACCGCCGCTGCGCGATCCGTACGAAACTATTCTGAAGGCGGCGAAAGAGCGCACAGAGTTCTTCAAATCCGAAGGTGTCGTCGCGGTCCTGCGCGATTCCAATAAGCCTCAGGGTCTGCTGAACATGACCGATGTCAGCCTCGAACGCTTCTCGGTCGGCGTAATTCCCACAGCGTTTATCACCGGCGAAGGCTATCGGATGATTTTCCGCCTGCTTAAGCACGGCCCGGTGCAGGTGGAGATGGAAATGACCAATTCTTTCGGGCAAAAGCCGCTGGATGCGTACAACACGGTTGCGGAAATTCGCGGCAGCGAAAGGCCCGACGAGGTGGTGATCGTCGGAGGCCATCTCGATTCGTGGGATCTCGGCACGGGTTCCACCGACAACGGCACCGGCTCGATCGTCGTGTTGGAAGCCGCGCGGGCTCTCGCCAAACTGGATCTGAAGCCGAAGCGCACGATCCGCTTCGTTCTGTTTACCGGCGAAGAGCAGGGTTTGTACGGTTCCGAGGAATACGTCAAAGCGCATCAGAACGAGCTGGAGAATATTTCCGCCGTGCTGGTGCACGACACCGGTACGGGTCGCGTACTTACTCTCGGCTTACACGACAATTATCAGGATCGCGAAATCGTCGATCAGGTGCTCGCGCCGCTTCACGAGCTGAGACTTCTGGAGCCGAGCCTGGCGCGCTCCTACGGGACCGATCACCTTTCCTTCGACAATGCCGGCGTGCCCGGATTTTTCTGCATCCAGGACGGCGCGGAGTATCACCTGACGCATCACAGCCAGTCCGATACATTCGACAAAGTGTGGAAAGATGATTTGAATCAGGGCGCGCAGGTGCTCGCGACGTGGGCGTATAACACGGCGCAGCTTCCTGCGAAACTGCCGCGCCGACCGTTGCCCTACAATCCCGGCCCGAACGCCAAGGATACTCCTGAAGCGCCGAAGGTCGATCCAATCACGGAGATGGACACGAAAATTATCGAGCAGGTGAAGGCTGACGAGCCACACCTGAAGGCGACGATGACCTATCTTGCCGATCGCATCGGTCCGCGGCTCACCGGCTCGCCGAAACAGATTGAGGCCAGTCACTGGACCGAGGAGCAATTCAAGGCGGCGGGCTTAGGCAACGTGCATCTGGAACCCTGGACGATTGAGAAAGGCTGGATCCGCGGCACGGCCTCCGGCCACGTCGTCATTCCTGTCGAGCAACAGTTAACGCTTGAATCGTATGGCTGGTCGCCGTCGACCAAAGGCGCAGTGCGCGGGCCCGTGGTCGCGATGAAGGCGGAGCGGGTCGCGGACCTCGATCAGTACAAGGGAAAGCTTAAAGGAGCGATCGTGCTGGTCGGCGCTCCCGGTGATCTGGTTCCGCCGGAAGATCCGTTGCTGACGCCGTTCGACCGCATGCAGGTGCCGCTCAACGTGCCGAAATCGCGGATCGAGAATCGCAATTTAGACGAGCTGCTGAAACTCGTGCGGGCCATGCGCTCGTTTTTTGATGCCGAAGGTGCAGTCGCTGTGCTGATAGCGCCCGACAAATGGTATGGGTTGTTCAACATGTCCACGGTGTCGCGCAACTATCAGGAAGGCAAGGTGCCGACAGCTTCCGTGACGCGCGAGAATTTTGCTTTGCTCACGCGTTTGATCGCAGGCGGCCCCGCCGAAGTCGAAGTAAACATACAAAACGCATTTACGGACAAGCCCGTCGAAACGTACAACACCGTGGCGGAAATTCGCGGCAGTGAAAATCCCGACGAAGTGGTAATCGTCGGCGGACATCTGGATTCCTGGGATCTCGGTACTGGCGCCACCGACAACGGGACGGGCTCGACCGCGGTGCTGGAGGCCGCGCGTGCGTTGCAGAAACTGAACGTGAAGCCGAAGCGCACCATTCGTTTCATTCTGTTTACCGGCGAAGAACAAGGACTAAACGGTTCACGGGCGTACGTCAAAGCTCACAAGGAAGAGCTGCCGAGAATTTCCGGCGTTCTGGTTCACGATCTGGGCACGGGAAAAGTGCGCACTATTGGACTGATGGCCAACTACAGCGTGCGTGAGACCATGGACCACGTGCTCTACCCGCTTGGCGCGAACAAAGCCATCGGCTTGAGCGAGCCCAGTTTGCGCACCGAGGGTGGATCCGATCACGTGCCGTTCGACGAAGAAGGCGTTCCTGGCTTCTGGTGCGTGCAAGACACGGGAAACTACGACAAGACGCACCACTCACAGGCGGACACGCTCGATCGCATCCAGTGGGACGATCTGACCGAAGGCGCGCAAGTGCTCGCGGTCTTTGCTTACAACGTAGCGCAACTTCCGGAGCTGTTGCCGCGCAAGCCGCCCAAGAAAAAGGCCGCGTCGGAGTAGGCCGTCCTGGATTGAAATATGCGAGTCGTCGTGCAGCGCGTCAGCCGCGCCAAGGTTAGCGTCGAAGGCCGGGTCGCCGGAGAAATCACCGCCGGTTTGATGATTCTTCTCGGTGTCGGCAAACAAGACGCTTCCGCCGTTGCTGTCTCGATGGCCGAAAAAGTCGCCAATCTGCGGATCTTCGAAGACGACGCCGGAAAAATGAATCGCTCGCTGGTCGACGTAAGAGGCGAGGCGCTGGTGGTCTCACAGTTCACGCTCTACGGCGACGCGCGTGGCCAGCGCCGCCCAAGTTTCATTGCCGCGGCCCCGCCGGAGCAGGCCTCGGCGCTTTACGAAGAATTCAACGCGAAACTCCGAGCCCTGGGCATAAGCGTCGCCACAGGAATTTTTCAGACGATGATGTCCGTCGAGTTGGTCAACGAAGGTCCGGTCACCATCCTCCTGGATTCCGATAAAACCTTTTGAGACTTCCGATCCACTTACAGGCTTCATCATCGACGTCAGATTCGCGATCCGATGTAGTGGCCGCCTTCTGAGGCGGGCACTTTTCGCTTAAGATTGGCAGACACCGATGCGAAAAACGCTGGATTGTGCGCCCCTGAAGATCCGCCCGCCGGAACCCGGCGATGCAGGACCGCTCGCCGTGCTTGCTGGAGAACTCGGCTACCCGACATCCGCTGCGGAAATGAGGGCCCGCTTGCGGGCCATAAAGCCCTCGGCCGACAACGCCATCTTTGTCGCGCAAGCTCCCACCGGTGAAGTCATCGGCTGGATCCACGTCAGCGTTACGCGGCTGCTCGAAGTTCCGTTGCGAGCGGAAGTAAACGGCTTGGTGGTCGGCGAAGCCTACCGAAGTTCGGGTGCCGGCGCGCGGCTGCTAGGCGAAGCGGAAGCCTGGGCGCACAAAAAAAAGTGCGTGAACATGTCGGTGCGTTCAAACGTCATCCGCGATCGCGCCCACAAATTCTACGAACGCCAGGGGTACGAACATTGCAAAACACAAAAAGCCTTTCGCAAACGGCTTTGATTCCTCCACAGTGACTACGGCTTTTCGTGGACCTTGATCTCAATCAACTCCGGCCAGTTTTTCCCGGTAACCACCAGCCGCTCGGCGCTGGCGTCGTAGGCGATCCCGTTCAACACGTCTTCGCCTTCGCGCTGTTCCTTGTTGACCAGCGGCGCGAGCTCGATCCACGACAAAACCTGACCGCTCTGTGGATCAATCCGCGCGATTCGCGAACTGTGCCAGACGTTGGCCCAGATCTGGCCGTGCAAATATTCCAATTCGTTCAGGTTGGTAACCGCTTCGTTTCCTGCGTATACCTCCAGCGTTCGCGTTAGCGTGAAATTCGCCGGATCGATGAATTTAAGCTGATTTGATCCGTCGCTAAGGATCAAGGACGTGTCGTCGTGCGTAAGCCCCCAGCCCTCGGAGCTGAAAGGAAATTCCCCAATCTTCTTGAAGGTGCGCTGATCGTAGATGAATCCCTTCTTCGATAGCCAGGTCAGTTGATAAATCTTCCCGTGAAAGATCGTCAGCCCTTCGCCGAATTCATTTTCCGGCAGATTCACTTTACGCAGCACCTTCCCGGACTCCAGCACGCATTCGCGCAGAGTCGACTGCCCCGTCCGACCGGTGCTTTCGTACAGGCGCCCGTCGAAAAATTCCAATCCTTGCGTGAAGGCTTTGGGATCGTGGGGAAAAGCCTTGACGACCGTCGCGGTCAAGACCGGGATTGATTTTGCGGGTGTCTGAGCTGCCGCAGGCGCGGAGGTTTGAGTCTGCGAGGAATTGGTTTGCGAGGATGGGCAGCTGGCGGCACAGGCCGTCAAGAGCAGGCACAAGAACACGCGATGGCCGCGCGATTCGAGGAATGTGGCGTTGATCGTGGGCATGGCAGGCGCTTGCGATTATCACTTGGAACGGGGTGAAAGCGAAGTGGCAGGAGTATATCGTAATACGATATACTTAGAAAGTGTCCCCCAGAATCACAACGGAAGACTATCGGTCCCTGTCGGAACTTCGCTATCGTATCCGCCATTTTCTGCGCGACGGTGATGCGGTCGCGCGCGCCGCGGGTCTCGAACCGCAGCAATACGTGATGCTCTTGACGATTCGAGGGCTACCGGGGGGGCATACAGCCAGCATCCGGACGCTGGCGGAACGTCTCGCGCTGAAACACCACAGCGCCGTGGAGTTGGTGGACCGACTGGAATCGCACGGCTACGTTCACAGGAATCCGGCCCCCGACGACCGGCGGGCTGTTCTAGTGACATTGCTTCCACGAGGCGAGCGGGTGCTCGAAAACGTGGCGCGCCAGCGAATCAAAGAACTCCACTCGCATGGGCACGAGCTGGTGCGAGCGATCAAAACGTTGTTGGAAAAAAGTGACGGAACGGGCAGTGGCAAACGAAAGAGCAAAGCGCTCGGAAGGAAAAGCAAATCTTGAGTAACAATTCCGGGAATACGTCCAGGAATACGGCGGTGGATGACCAGCGACCGCCAACCGGACATCACAAAAAGTCGTGGGATGTGCGGGGTGATTTCACCACCACGATGCGGCTCCTGCCGATTTCAGCCGTGGCGCTCGCCATTGGGGCGCTGGCGTCCTTCGTAGCGCTGGCGCTGTTGCGGTTGATCGGCCTGTTCACCAATCTTTTCTATTTTGGCCGCTGGAGTGCGGCGCTGGTTTCTCCTGCAGGCAATCATCTGGGAGCGCTCAGCGTGCTGGTGCCGATCGGGGGAGCGCTGATCATCGGCGTCATGGCGCGTTATGGATCGGAACGCATTCGCGGCCACGGCATTCCCGAGGCGATCGAAGCGATTCTAATCAACGGCAGCCGCGTAGAGCCCAAAGTCGCTTTGCTCAAGCCAATTTCGTCAGCGATTTCGATCGGATCTGGCGGCCCGTTCGGCGCGGAAGGCCCAATCATCATGACCGGCGGCGCGTTCGGCTCGATGATCGCGCAATTGTTTCATCTGACGAGCGCGGAGCGAAAAACGCTGCTGGTTGCCGGCGCTGCCGCCGGGATGTCCGCGACGTTTGCGGCTCCAGTCGCTTCGGTGCTGCTGGCCGTGGAATTGCTGCTGTTTGAATGGAAGCCACGGAGCTTGATCCCCGTCGCCCTGGCCAGCGCGACTGCGGCAGTTCTGCGGCGTTACATTCTGGGATTTGGTCCGCTGTTTCCAGTACCGGAGCATCCGCTGTTCATCGGGCCGACCGGATTGCTGGGATGCGTGGTGGTGGGTCTGCTCGCGGGCGGTTTATCCGCATTGCTCACCCTGTCGGTGTATACAGCCGAGGATGCGTTTCAACATCTGAAGATTCACTGGATGTGGTGGCCGGCGATCGGCGGATTAGCGATCGGTCTCGGCGGCCTGATTTTTCCGCAGGCGCTGGGCGTTGGCTACGACACCATCGGCGGATTGCTGGCGGGCAACGTCACGACCAAAGTGATTCTAGGCGTGTTGTTGGTGAAATGGTTTATCTGGGCGGTGTCGCTTGGCTCTGGGACGTCGGGCGGCGTGCTGGCGCCATTGCTAATGATGGGCGGAGCGCTGGGCGGGTTGGAATCGATGTTTCTTCCCCCCGAAGGCGCGGGCTTCTGGCCGCTCATCAGCATGGGCGCGGTGCTTGGCGGGACGATGCGATCGCCATTTACCAGCATCGTGTTTGCGTTTGAGTTGACGCACGATGCCAATGTATTTCTGCCGCTGCTGGTCGGAGGCGTGGTGGCCCACGGGTTCACGGTGCTGACGCTGAAGCGATCGATCCTGACGGAAAAAGTCGCGCGGCGCGGATTTCACCTCAGCCGCGAATACGCCGTCGATCCGCTAGAGATTTTGTTTGTGCGCGAAGTGATGCGCAGCAAGGTCGTAGCGTTGCCGTGCAAGAGCACTCTGGATGAGATGCAGCGCTCGCTGCGTGCCGACCATCGCCAGCAGCAGAGACTGCTACCGGTAGTTAGCGGCGACGGCCGGCTCGTGGGCGTGTTCACCCGGCGCGACATTCGCGAGCGCCTGGAGCGCGAAGGCAACGTAGCGCTGCAGCGCACGCTCGGAGAACTGGTGCGCGCCGAGACGGAAGAGACGTATCCCGACGAGCCGTTGCGCGTTGTGGTTTATCGTATGGCAGAGAACGGTTTCACGCGCATGCCGGTTGTTGAGCGCGGCACGCGTAAATTCCTGGGCTTGGTTTCGTTGGATGACTTGCTTAAGGCGCGCGCAAGACACCTGGAAGAAGAGCGCCGGCGTGAGCGCCCGCTACAGTTACGTTTCCTGCTGCCCGGAGGTCGGGTAACCGAAACGACGCGCACACCTGCCCCGTAGAGGATTAGCCAGAGGAGCAAAACTTCTCAAGGGGCTGTTGTGTCGAAATTTTCTAAACGAGGGGCGATGCCGGAGAATTTTGACTCAATTCGGCCGACCGAGGCGCTGACGTGGTGGCAAATTCCATCGCGCCATTGGTCTGCCTTTCTGAAGCGGCGCGAGGACCAGATTTTTCTAGTGCTGACACTGTTGATCGGGGCGCTGGTCGGACTTGTCGTCGTGGCCTTTATCGCGCTGACCGAGCACGCCGGCTTGCGCATCTATCCTGTAGGCGGAGCTCCGTGGCGACGATTCCTGGTGCCGGTGGCCGGATCGCTGACGATGGGCTATCTGCTGTTCAAGTATTTTCCGGATGCGCGAGGCAGCGGCGTGCCGCAGACGAAAGCGGCCCTATATGCACGCGGCGGGTACATTTCGCTGGGCACGGTTCTCGGAAAGTTTTTCTGCACTTCGGCGACGCTCGCCAGCGGAATTCCACTGGGACGCGAAGGTCCCTCGGTGCAAGTCGGCGCGGGCTTGGCATCGTTGCTGGGGCGGAAGCTGGGGCTCAGCCCCGAGAAAGTGAAAGCGCTCATCCCGGTCGGCGCAGCCGCGGCAGTTGCCGCCGCATTTAACACTCCGCTGGCCGCGGTGCTGTTTGCGCTGGAGGAAGTGGTTGGCGATCTGCATGCACCGGTGCTGGGATCGGTAGTGCTAGCGTCGGCGACTTCGTGGGCCATGCTGCGATTGTTGCTGGGCAACGATCCGCTGTTCAAGGTGCCGCAATATCAGCTGGTCAGCCCCTGGGAATTCTGCGCGTATGCGGTGCTTGGCGTGTTGGGTGGACTGGTTTCGGCGGCATTCACCAAGCTGCTACTGCATATGCGCGAGCGGTTCTTGCGATTTCCGTTGAAGACGAAGTGGATTCAGCCGGCCGCCGGCGGATTGCTGATCGGCATCATGGGCTGGTTTGTGCCGCAGTCGCTGGGCGTCGGATACAAGTACGTGGGCGACGCACTGAATGGCGGCATGGCCGTGAAGCTAATGGTGCTGCTCCTGCTGCTGAAACTTTTTGCGGTGACGCTGAGCTACGCTTCAGGGAATGCAGGCGGGATTTTCGGGCCCAGCTTGTTCCTTGGCGCCATGCTAGGCGGAATCGTGGGGACCGCGGCGCAGTATTTCTCACCCGCGCACGTGGCATCGCCTGGAGCATATGCGCTGGTGGGCATGGGGACGGCGTTCGCAGGGATCGTGCGCGCGCCGATGACGTCGGTGGTGATGATCTTCGAGACTACGCGTGACTACGCGGTCATCGTGCCGCTCATGATTTCCAACCTGGTCAGTTTTTTTATCTCTTCGCGGATGCAACGCAAGCCGATCTACGAAGTGCTGGCCCAGCAGGACGGCATTCACCTGCCGGGTTTGGAATCGCGTTCGCAGGACGCGCACCAGAGGGTAGCGCAGGCGATGAAGCCGGCTCCCGAGACCCTAGAGGCGGGATGTACCGCGCAGCAGGCGCTGAAGACGGTGGGCAGCAGCCAGTTCCAGGCTTGGCCGGTGCTGAATGCGCGGCGGCTGGAGGGTGTGATCAGGCGGACAGCGCTGCAGAAGGCGGTGGCGGATGGCAGCGCTGACGACAAGCTAGGCGATCTGGTGGACCCGATTTCATTCCCACACCTGCATGTGGACCATCCACTAGGCGTCGCGCTGGAGCGCATGGGGGCAACGCAGTTGGATGTGCTGCCAGTGGTCAGCCGGGCGGACATTCACAAGATGGAAGGCGTGGTGACGCTAAAGGATGTCCTGGATTTCTACGGACTCGGACCGAGCTGTCGAGATTAGGATCATGGCTCGTAGTGGGGGTACTTACTGCGAATTTGCTCGAACAGTTGGGAAGTGCTGCCGCGTTTGAGGTGGTAGTGGAGAATGCGGCGCTCGTTGGCAGTGGGGCGGGGATTGGCGGCGACCAAGGATTCGACTTCGTCGCGGTTTTCGATTTTTTCGAGATTGAGGGAGATGCGCTTGCCGGTAGGGATGACGCGGATGACCACGTGATGCCCGCTGAGGTATGCACTGCGATAGTCGCCCGTAAAGGTCTTGTGTTCGCCCGCGAAATTCTGATAGCGAACTTCGATGGCGCCGAGGCCAACCCTGTAGTTTCCGGACAGCGGAGCCTTGGGCGGCTTGTATTTCGGCTGTTTCTTGTTTCCCCAATCAAAGATACCCACGGCAACTCCTCATCATCGGTCTTCAGCGCTTGTTAAATTGGATGGTCGCGGAAAGCGTTTGCGTGAAGCGTCCGGCACTCCTTCAACGCCTCGCGACGCGATGCGGTTGAAGTTTTCCAAGGAGACAGCTCGAGTAACGTAGTCAAATCTTGAGATTTGACAGCTTCAATGAGGCCCTTCGACAGGTGGCTTCTCTCTCTCACGAGATCCTCTTGCGAGGCGGCAGCCACTGCTTGGGGGCATGGAGAGAAAGCTGCGAGTTCCGCGAATCGCGGTTGCAGCCTGGCAGCTGTCTCCCTGGAACTTTTTTGCGTCTGGTAGCTCTTCCAGACGAAGAACGGCGCGGGGATTTGGCCGTGGCGGATCTGGCGACGGCGATGAACGAGCGAGGGAAGGCCCATGGCACGCAAAGCGCGGAAGGGAATGTCGTGGAAATGGCTCTTTTTATGTCCGGCGCGCAAGGACAGGGCGAGGATTTCTTCGGCGAGCCAGCGATCGAGCAGGCCAAGCTGGGACTCGTCGGTGACATGTTTGAGGTAGTAGTCGATAAGCGCGACATTGCGGACGCTTTGCGCCAGGGCGTGTTGCGCGGTGCGAACCAGAAATTCGGCGCGCTTGCGAGGGCCGCGAATACGGGCGAGCTTGGCGCGCTTGCGGCGGAACGCGACGCGGAAGATGTTGCGGATTTTGCGGAATTTGTCGCGGGAGAACCGAATGCCGCCGCCGGCCTGGAATTCGAGGCCGAGATGGTGGAGACGGCCGGTAGGCTGGAAGCCGGAAGAGGGAATCGACGCGGCAAGAGCCTCAGGCACCGCAAGAGTAGCAGGGTTGCAGGACAGAAGCACATTGTGTTCGTGCGCGGCCTTGCTGCGAAGATGGAGACGCTCGAGAGCAGAATCGAACGAGCCGATGGCCTGCTCGATGGCCTCCCGATTGTCAGAGAGGAAAAGCAAATCGTCGGCGTAGCGGAAGTAGTGGACGTGGGGGACGGATTCGATTTGGCGGTCGAGCGGGGTCAGGTGGAGATTGGCGAAAAAGCAAGCGATTGGAGTACCGAAGGCGATGCCTTGCGTGGCGCAGGAGGGCGTGGCGGGGCTTTCGTGTTCTTCCTGATAGGAGAACCGTACGCGCTGTTCCAGGAGGCGGAACAAATAGTCGCCGGGATCGATCCTGGCGGCAAGCTGCGACAGGAGCAGCTCGTGGCGGATGGAAGGGAAGTAGTTGGCAACATCGCGTTTAGCGGCGAAGAGCGGCGCAGGAGTGGCTGCAAGGATGCGCGCGATCTTGCGCTGGCAGCGATCCAGGCCATAGCCTCGGAGCCGGTAGGCATACGAGTGAGTTGAGAAATGAGCGTCGAAGCGGGCGGTAAGAAGGCGGTAGAGCAGAAGATCGACGAGGCGCTCTTCCCAAGGGTAGACATACAGAGTGCGTTGCTTGCCACGAAAATTGCGATGCAGCGCGACGCCAGGGCGGAAGTCGAAAGATTGGTGGCGGAGCGCGTTGTGGATGGCGGCAAGGTTGCGCAGGCCGTGGCGGGCGAAGTCGTACAAATCGTGATTGTCGGTGGAAGTGAAGAGCGCTTTGCGCCAGGAGAAGAGGGGTTTGGTGTAGAGGGCGACCGCGGACTTGTAGAGCTCGGATTCGTCGTAAAGGTCGCACCAGCGAAGACGAACGCAGGCTGGCGATTGCACCGAAAATCCTAGCGAAAACTGCCGACGGCGGAGTTCTCGTCGGAATAGACATCGAATACGGTGAATAGCTTGGTGAGCTGGAGCAGGTCGTGAACTTTCTTGGTGAGGTGAAGGAGCTTGAGATTCCCGCCGCGATTCTTGACGGTGGTAAAGGCGGTGACCAGCTCGCCGATTCCGGAGCTGTCGATGTAATTCACGTCGGCAAGGTTTATGACGATCTTGGTGCGGCCGTCGTCGAGCAATTCACGAATGGTCTTGCGCAGCAACGCGCTGCCCTCGCCGAGGGTGATTCGTCCCCCGATATCGACGACTGTGACCACGCCGGCATCCCGATATGTGGCTCGCAAATCCATCTTCTCGCCTAAGCTCTCTGCGGGGGTGCCGCGTCCTGGCCGTCTTGGTTGTTGGTGGAGGAACTGTTACCGGTGGGAAGGCGTTTGGACATGATGATTTCGGCGCCGCCGGTACGCCCGGGCACGACATCGAATTCATCCATGAAGGCGCGCATCAGGAAGATGCCGCGGCCGGAAGTGCTCAAGAGATTTTCCTGGGCAAGGGGATCGGGCACCTGGGAAAGGTCGAAACCCTTCCCCTCGTCCAAAACCCTAATGATCATTTTTTCCGGAGTGAGATCCACGGCCAGATGAATCTTTTTGTCGGGGCGTTCCTGATTGCCGTAGTGGAAGGCGTTGATGACACCCTCGCGCACGGACATGCCGATGCGGTAACAGTCGTCTTCGCCGAAGCCCGCGGATTCCGCGACTCGCAGGCACATCTCTTCGGCAACGTTGACGCTCTCTACTTGCGTCTCCAGCGTGACTTCCAAGTGCTTGGTCTCCGCAGCCATGCGACTAAGATCACCAACGTTCCAATTGGGAGTCTTTTGTGCGCACTATGGGTAACACATAGGGAGAAAGCGAGTCAATGGAGCAGGGCGACCAGCCCCCGGCTGAAAGCAAAGCTAGGCCCAGTACGACCGGTCCAAAGTTCGATACTGGATGGCCTCACTGAGATGCCGGGGGTTCGATGCTGTCGGCTGCATCCAGGTCTGCGATCGTGCGCGCTACCTTCAAAAATGCGGTCGTGGGCACGCGCCGAAAGCCCCAGTCGGGTGATGGCGTTTTCCAGCAATTTCTCGCCGTCCAGTGTCAATGGCGCAATACTTGCGAATCATGCTCGACGACATCTGCGCGTTCGAGTAGGTGGCTTTGTCCCCCTGGTAGCGCAGCGTCTGGCGACTTCGCGCCTCAATTACGCGACCACGCACCGCCGACGAATCCTCTGACGACGAAGGGGCACGCAGCTCCTTGTATTTGACTGCCCGCACTTCGATGTGGATATCGATGCGACCAGTACGGGTCCCGAGATCTTGCACACGTAGCGCTGGTTCATCGCTGGAGTGCAGTGGCACTCCCGCTGGGGGTCCCCGAAATATCCGCAGGGCTGCGGGTCACTTCATTGCGATGGCCTCTAAGGCCCTCATTTTAATCCCTTTACCAGAACACTGAAAGGGTTCCATCGTCGGGTTTCCTGATATCTCAATCTCATGCCCAATTCGGGACCTCGCCAATCGGCTGGTCTTCGCCCCGCTGTTACCATATAATTACTAACATAGTAATTGGATGGTTAACGGCAGGAGGCATGATGGGCGAAACGCGCGTCGCAATTTACACGAGGGTTTCTACACCGGATCAGTCCCTTGAAGGCCAAGAACACGAATGGCTCGAATATGCAGAACGCCGAGGCTGGGTCGTCAGCAAGGTTTATCGGGACAAAATCTCAGGAATCAAAGATTCACTGCCAGAATTGAATCGACTGCTTTCTAATGCGGCGAGAGGTGAATTTTCGCGAGCAGTTGTCTGGCGAATCGACCGGTTGGGGCGTTCAGTCAGACATCTTCTGGAAGTGTTGGATACACTGAACAAATTGGATATCAAATTTGTTTCCGTCAATGAGGCGATTGATACCTCAACTCCAACAGGCATGATGATCTTCACAGTTTTGGGCGCAGTTGCATCGTTTGAGAGATCAATCCTCGTAGAACGAATCAAATTGGGAATTGGCAATGCAAAGAGACGAGGGGTCAGCTTGGGACGTCCGGCGCTCAAGAAACTACGTGCAGAGGAAATTGCGGAGATCAGAGCCAAAAGACTCGCCGGCGCAACGTTCCGCAAATTAGCCTCTGACTACAGCACGACGGTCTGGACGGTGCACAAACTGTGTTCCCGGGGGAATCCCAGGGGCTAGGTAGGCCAAAAGCAAAGGGAATGCCCAGTCATGTTCGACGAGGCTCTAAGAAACGGCCTGCCGGCGTTTTACCGGATCTTGGAACATTTCCTGTGTAACCCCTGTATTTCGGATTTTCAGCGCGCCACACACGGCCCTAATAGCCTTAATCGGTAGACCACGGAGTGGAATGGGAAGATCCGAACAGGATCCCAGAGGGATTCAACTTGAAACAAGCTTCAAAGTCTAGCAAGGCAAGAACTTCTCAATCTCGTATTCCCGCACCGCAACGAGCGCGGATCGTGCACAGGTTCGTTTCTGGTCAGGGAATCAGACAAATTTCACGGGAGGAGAACCGATCCCGTATGACGGTGAGACGGATTGTGCGGGCATCAGAGGTGCAAGCATATGTGCAGGATCTTCGAGCAGCCTACTACGGCCTTGGACAGGAGGCTGTCGAAGCATTGAGACGATCTCTCCGTAGTACCAAGGATGGGAATGCCTATCAGCTGTTGGCAGACATCGGTGTCGTTCCGGACCAGGATGAGCGGCAGCGGAGCCGGACTGTGCGAACACAAGAAGACGAGGATCGCGAAACACGCGTTTGGATCGTCAAGCTAGTATATTGTGCGCTACAGCGTCACCTCGCATATGGGATGTCAATTGATGAGTTCGAGAAAGACGTCAAGCAACTAGGCCTCCGAATTGATTACTCCGCTGGTGCAATTGTGGAGATGGATAGACGCTGCCCAGATTTGAACACGAGACCAACTCTCGGCGAGAACCAACCAAATTAGCGCGAGAAATCAAAGTAGCGGACAGGTACGGCGGGAAGCGGTGGGACCAAAGTGGCCCAAAAGGGAGCACTGAGGCCGTTCGCCAAAATGGATAATTACCGCGGAATTGGCGTAACCCCCGAAATGACAACCCTAACTTCAGTTTTGCCAATAAACATCAACAGAGTGAAATGAGAGAGGCGAGAGGAAAGGAAGAACTAAGGGGATTCAGGGGATTTCGTCGCCTGGGCCATCGAATCGGAGCCCCCTGCGGTGCTTTCTGACAAGCTCCTGGCGCAACAGAAGGAGATGATTGAGGCCACTTTGAAGGAATGCGAGGGACGGGTGTATGGACCAAAGGGTGCCGCGGTGAGGTTAGGCATACCGCGATCGACGCGGGAATCGAAGATTCGCTCTCTGAAGATCAACAAGAATCGCTTTAAGACTCGGCCGGGAACTTGATAGCTCTTGCGGAAGCCCCAAGGGAAACCTTGTGGACGAATGTCGTCACGCATCCATCTAAGGCAACCAAAGGCTTCACTCGGACGAAAAACGCGCTATCTGTAGATATGTTCCTTTGACCTCAGCCGATCTTGTCCACTCTTAAAGGCAATTTGCAGTCGCTCGCGTTTGCGCCAGTGTGACCAACACTGGACATAGTCTTTACGTTCGATCAATTACTACCGATCCGACGATCGCATCACATCGTCTAGAAGGAGGTGAAAATGGTCGCCAGCCACGCTAACATATGCGCCCACTGCGGAGCAGAAATCGAGACAGGACAGAGATGGGTTCGGGAAAAGGTCTATGAACCCGCACTCGCTGGGCGTGAACCGCAATACCGCCGCTACCATGCTGAACTCTTCGACGGACAGCAACTGAGTTGTTGGGAAAGGCATCTGCCACAAGCAGACAGTGGCAGGCTTGCCGCGTAGCCTCCGAAGACGGAACGTGGCCCGTTCACTTCTACGGAAAGCCAACTTTTCGACCAAGCGGTCTTGATATCGCTGTCGCGGTAGGGACGACCATCGCTGATCGTCCCCGCGGTCGGGTAGGACAGTGGCGCGTATCGGGCTTCGAATGTCCTCTATAGTCAGGACATACGTCAGCGCGATCTGCGTTCCTACACCCTTCACCTGCTGGAGCAAGGACACTTGCGGGTAGCTAGGCCCTCTCGGATAACCAGAAAAAGCTATGGGCTACGAGTCCCGGATAGTCAGAATGGAATGACCGGCTCCGATTCGCAGGCGTGGGTTGTGCTGCGAATCGGAAGATCTGCAGTACAGATCCACAAGCGAAAGGAGCCGGTCAATGAAGAGAGTAAAGTTTGTCGGTTTGGATGTCCATGCAGAGACGATTGCGATAGCGATAGCGGAGCAGGACGGAGAGGTAAGGTCGCTGGGTGTAATACCGAACCGTGAGGATTCGGTTCGGAAACTGGTAAGAAAACTGGGAACGATGGAGGAGCTGCGGTTTTGTTATGAAGCGGGTCCGACGGGCTACGTGCTGTACTGGCAACTGACCAGGATGGGAGCGAAGTGCGAAGTGGTGGCACCGACACTGGTGCCAGTGAAGGCCGGTGATCGCGTGAAGACGGACCGGCGGGATGCGTTAAAACTGGCGAGAAATTATCGGGCCGGAGAGTTGACGGCGGTATGGGTGCCGGATGCGGCCCACGAGGCGTTGCGCGATGTGGTTCGAGCCCGAGAAGCGGCCAAGAAGGATCAACTTCGAGCCCGACATCGGTTGAGTAAGTTTCTGTTGCGTCATGGCCGGCGGCCACCGATGGGAGTAAAGGTCTGGACGATAAAGTACCTGGAATGGGTGAAACGGGAAGTGCATTTCGAACAGCTGGCGCAGGAAGCCACGTTGCTGGATTACTGCACGAGGTGGAGCGCGCGGCCGCACGCATTGCGCGGCTGGATGGTGCGATTGAAGAAGCCGTGAAGGTTGCACCGCCCAAAATGCGTGCGGTGATCGAGGCCTTGCAGGCGCTACGCGGAGTCGCGCACGTTTCGGCGGTGACCGTGGTAGCCGAACTCGGAGAACTGTCCCGGTTTGCCAGAGCAAAGCAGCTGATGGGTTACGGAGGAATCGTAGCCAGCGAAGACTCGAGTGGAGAGCGCACGCGACGCGGGAATATCACCAAGACCGGTAATGCGCATTTACGGCGGGTGGTGGTGGAAGCTGCATGGGCCTACCGACACCGACCAGACGTGGGAGTTACCTTGCGCAAGCGGCAAGAGCATGTCAGCGAAGAGGTCAAAGAAATCGCTTGGAAAGCACAACAGCGGTTACATCAGCGATATCGGAAGTTGCTGGCCAAGGGCAAGAACAAGGGAGTTGTGGTCACGGCGATCGGACGCGAGTTGTTGGGTTTTATTTGGGCCATCGGGATAAAAGTAGAAACAGCGCAGAAGGAGCCCCTACAGCGGGCGGCTTGAAGTGAATTGATTCTAAAGTCAGAAGCGCAAAGGAGGCAGCGTGGGTAGTGGTCGAGGGGTACACGGAAAGGAGAATCCTCGAAAAGTTCTATGCGGTAGGTCTTCGGACCGAACCCGCGCTTATAGTCCGAGGCAGCTCCCGACGGATCACGATTATGCGGTTTCGACCCGCGAATATCAGAGTGATCAACCGTCGCGAAAACTACCTCGACCACGACTTGCGCTGCCTCCTAAGAGCGAAAAGAAGAAAACAGTTGCTCGTAGTTGACGGGTCATTCCATATCAGAACTATGGTCGCCAATTGACCGCCGTTCTGCTTTGTTGGTTTCGGAATCGACAGGCCTCGTCGCGAAAAAGAGATGAAAACCGCTGGGAGAGCAACCTCAGATCGCTGGGCCCCAGTGTCCAGCAACCGAGTACCTGGTGCGGGCGGTCAGAACAGATCCTGCTCCATTCAGTGGGCTGCGAAGCAAGAAAAATTCCAGCCGTTGGAGATGTGTTTTTTCTTGACTTCGACCCTTATAGAACTAATCAGGAATCGAAAAAGTGATTTTCACACACCAGCTTACTGGCCATTCCCTCCGGGTGGTGCTGACGGTGACAAAACCTTTACAACCTGTTCTGCGTCTGTACTAGAAATGACCACATCTAAAGCTTTGTATGCGTTTTGAGGATGATTGCTAGACCGGCACACGCATAGAGTCCCGCCCGGCAGTTGCCTCTAAATGACAGGAGAAGAGAAGTGACTAGAATCAGGCCAATAGTTTTCTTGGCAGCTATATTTCTCGTTGGAAGCCTAGCGGCGGGCCGTTCCGAATCGCCCAGGCGAATCGAAATCATCGCGAAAAAATTTACCTACGAGCCAGACGTTATTACGCTAAAGAAAGGGCAGCCGGTTGTCCTGGTGATGCGCAGCGTCGATGTCACACACGGTCTTAAAGTAGACGAGTTGAACATCGCGGCTCGCGACATAAAGAAAAGCAAGGAAACCGAGATTCAGCTTACGCCACAACAAACTGGTCACTTTGTAGGGCAATGCGCGAATTTCTGCGGCACAGGCCATGGAGAGATGAAACTACAAATTGATGTAGTTGAGTGAAGCAGAAAGGCTTGAGGCCCAATGGAAGAAATGGCGACTCAAGTTCGTTGGTACGCCAGTCCTGGATGGATTGTCGGCCATACGAAAACTATCTCCGAATCCTCGTCGCAGTGGGAAGCTCACACGGTGTAGTGAACCAATTCGCTGCGGAACGGAATACTCAAGAATTGTCTATTCGGTACGTATCGGGCCCCGCAACCAATTTTCTTCTCTGTCAATCACTTCCGCAAACCTGCAACCATCCGAATTTTGTGATTTTTCATTGCTAAGGATATCGAGAATTCTTCTCCCCTCAGAGGTCAACGCCGATCCGCGGGCAGATAATTTCCGGTTTGGCCGTGACTCGGGAACAATCGCAAAGATGAGAAGCGGACCATCTCCGATATAATTCGCTGAATCTTCGATAACACCCAATTCATCGAACGACCCGAGAAATGGCTGCTGGTCATCGGCAAGGGTAAACGCCTGGGACGGCCGCCTAGAGCTCTGGACGGAGCCAAAATCACCACTCTCCGAGCACAAGGGGTAGGTTGGAAGAGAATCGCCGCAGAGCTAGGCGTCGGAACGATCTACAAGGCCAGTTCGGAGCGATGCGCCTCTCCAAGGTGGTTCACAAACTCGGGAAAAGGTTTTTTGAAACCGGGCCATCACCAAGCTGGACTTCCCAAGGCACGCTAGAAACCATTTGTGCTGTTCTCAGCATTCGGCTTACCATGTGCAGCAATGGGACGGGGCCTAAGAGCCCGGCTTTCGAAAAGTTAAGTTGTATCGAAAACCCATGCAAACCCATCCAAAGGGTGTCGTGAGGACATGTTGTATGCGATTCTCCCCAAACCGAGCCCGCTAGTCGGAGTCCATGCATCGTGGCGTCGATTCAAACGGATGTCGTATTAGTAGTCGAAGACAGCAAGAGCATGCAGGGGATCTTGCGGCGCCTGTTTGCCTCAGACGGACTAGAGGTGCGGATCGCACCCGATGGCGTCGCGGGTCTGGAAAGCTTCCAAAAACAGACGCCAACGGCTGTGGTGCTGGACTTGAAACTTCCCGGCCTACCCGGCAAAGAACTCTGCCGCGCGTTCAAGTCTGATAAGGCATCTGTACCGGTGGTAGTAGTGAGCGCCATCACCGAAGTCGCAGAAAAAGTGCTCCTTCTCGAACTCGGCGCGGATGACTACGTCACCAAGCCGTTCAGCCCGAAAGAGCTGCTGGCTCGTGTGCGCCGAGCGATCCGCCGCGGGGGACCGAAGCCCACGGACTTCACGAACGTAGCGATGAGGTCAATCCAGCATGAGTTCCTGGCGTTCGGTGATGTACATATTGACTTCACCAGTATGGAAGCAACCCGCGCGGGTCAATCCCTCAACCTGGTCCTCCTGGACTTTGAGCTACTCAGGGTTTTTTCACGTTCGCCAGATAGAGTCTTTTCGCGAGAAGAGCTGCTGAATGAAATCGGTGGATCTAAGCGTTATCAAGATAATCCGATGACTCGTTTGATCGACACTCATATTTTTCGCCTTCGGCAAAAACTCGAGCCGGATCCAGCCAGTCCGCGCTACTTTCTGACGACGCACGGCGCCGGCTACAAGTTCAAGTCTGGCTGCTAGAGAAAATCCGCAAACAAGGCGAGAAGTACCGCGATTTTACGAACCTATGAGACTTTTTTTGATCTGCACACCGCGGAGCGGATTCGCGCGACTAGTTCGGCTGAATCGAACGGCTGCAGAACGTAGTCATCCGCTTCAGCTTGAAAAAGCCTCACCCTGATGGCCGGGTCGTCCTCGTGTCCGATCACGAGCAGAGGAGTTGCGGGAGCGACCCTCCGAATTAGAAAACAAATTTGCCGGGTTTCGCCAGATTCGTCAGCGAGCAAAATAGCACTCGGCGTTTCAGTGGAAATAATCCTAACTGCGCTAGAATTGCTAGCAGCGTAGCGGACCTGATAATCCGCCTCCAACAAATGCCAAATCACTGATTGCTGATCGAGGGATGCGGAACCAATTATCAAGATTGTCTCGGCCATTGGAAGATCCCTCAGGCACGGTGAAGCCTGCGAAGGGTCTCAGTGTCACAGCCCTGTAAACAAGCAGTAATTCTGCGCGCACGCTGTCGGGAAAAGGTTCTTTTGAACCCAGTGGCGCGCGGCAGACTAACGCTAAGAATTGAGCGAAACTACCGCCCTAGCCGCTTTGCCGGGTTTGCCGGCTTCTGAAGGCAGCCGCAATCTGGAAGGCCAACACAATTCCAAATACGATGTAAAGAACCGCCTGAAAAGGTGGTGTGCGCTTCTCAATGTCCTGATAAGCGATTGCATGCGCCACAGTAAGCACGATCCCTGCATACGCCCACCGCTGAGGCGATTTCCAGCGGTCGACTCCGAGCCTGCGGAGTGAAACATCATTGGACAGTGCCAAGAGCAGAGCGAGCACGACTTTCCATGATCTGTCGCGCAACCTGAAAGCAAACGAAGGAAAGGGCCACGCCTAGAATAATTACAGCTACGTTGAGCACCCAAATGCGCGCACCGAACAGTTTGAACAACACTAGAAAAAACAGGTCCGTTCCCGGCGGCGTGTATTGAAAGAAATCAACATAGGCACGCTCGCCGTGCAGCATGCGCTGGGCGTCCATCCAGAAATAGACCTGGTCGCCGCTTTGCAAAATCGGCGTGTGCCACGGTAGGAACAGATTACATGAAAGATAGAAACCCGTGCCGATTCGCATCCATGTGAGGGGCGTTTGGGTGAGGGGCGTTTGGGACGATCGCTTAGCGGGCCCGCTCATGGCGTGGAAGGCTATCACTTCTCGCGACTTGTGCGCCTGCGAGTCAACACTAGTGACTCGCATTTAACTTTCACGTGACATTTCCTGTCGGGCTCGTCGCTAAGCTAGGGATGGCTTGAAATTTGAAAACTTTGTGCAGGCCGAGTCGAGGGGAGCCGTAGCGAACCGAGGAAACACAGCAGGCACTGACCGCGCTGATGGCATCTCCACAACAAGATTAGAAGCTAACGAGGTGAGAAGGTGGAGTACGAGATATGAGAAAAAAACCAGGAATCGTAGCGATCGCGGCCGGCGCATTGGCGCTGACGCTCACTATGGTTGGCAGCGAAGCCAAACCTGTGGAGCACATCGAAATTTCCGCGAGCCGGTTTTCGTTCGAGCCCCACGAGATCACAGTCAAGAAAGGCGATCCCATGATTCTGAGCGTGCGTTCGACGGATGTCACCCACGGATTGGTAATCGAGGAGCTTGGCATTCGCACCGAGGTAAAAAAGGGCGAATCTGAAGACTTGCCGATCACACCCGAAACGGCCGGCACATTCGAGGGCAAGTGCGCGCACTTTTGCGGCAAAGGCCATGGATCGATGACGCTGGTGGTCCACGTCGTGGAATGACGAAGAATCGATGCGCCAGCCTGGCGCCTTTGGTCTTTCTGATGGCTGTGGAAGCGGGCTGCAAGGCCACGCCGCCGGGAAAATTGGAGACCGCCACAATCACCACGGCAAAACATTGGGTCCTGGTGCGGGGCCGTACCGAGAAGAATCCGCTGGCACCCACTCCGGGAAATATTGCCAACGGCAAAGACTACTTCGCGCACTACTGCGTCGCGTGCCACGGCCTGGACGGCCAGAACACTGGGGTGCCGTTCGCGGGCAGCATGTCACCGCCTGTCCCATCGTTGGCCTCTCCGGCGGTGCAGTCCTACACCGACGGTCAACTGAAGTGGGTCATCGAGAACGGTATTTTTCCTTCCGGCATGCCTGCTTCCCGAGGCATTTTGACCGACGAAGATATGTGGTCCGCGGTGCTGTACATTCGGCACCTGCCTCCAGCCGGCAGCCAGGGCGAACCGTCGATCTTCAGCGGCGACGACGAGAATAAGTCCAGTCAGGCCAACGCTCGCCGGCGGTAGTTCAGCGAGCATACGCAGCGATTGCACGTCAGGTTGCTGCGTATATCGAGGATCGAGCGAAACACCAGCGCGTCCATTCGGTTTATAACGTCTTCGAGTTTCCTACCGTTGATGTCGCCGATCGCTCGGTGAAAAAAGCATGGGCGAACGGTGCCGTCGGCTTCCACTACCGCGGACGTCCAAGGAGCATTGCATTGCGGGGATTCGTCGCGATCCAATCCCAAGTGCGCCCGAAAATGACGGGCAATCCGGAGGAGCTTGTCAGGCGATTCCGCGATGTATCCGCCGCGGATGTCGGCGGCATTTTCGGCGATCAACCGAACAGGTGGCGGCCACTGGCAGCGTGCGGAACAGATTCGTGAAATGGAGCGTTGTACACTCCGATTCCGCTAAAGCAGTTAGCTTCTTGTCGAATTGAAGGCTCAAGATGAACGATCAACAAAAGAAGGAGCAGTATCCTGGAGTACGAGATCAAGAGATCCGTACGGCACTGGATCAGCATTGGGCGGCGTCCGATGCCAACGATTTTGAAACGGAGCACCGCATCTATCACGAGGACGCGGTGCTGGAATACCCGCAGTCAGGCGAGCGAACCCGCGGTCGACGCAACATACAGAACCAACGCGCTAGTCAGCCGAGCAAAAAGCGATTTGCTGTCCGACGAATCATTGGCGGCGGTGATCTTTGGATCACCGAATTCATCCTGACATATGACGGCAAGCCGTCCTACACCGTGAGCATCATGGAGTTCAGGGGCGACAAGATTGCGCGGGAAACACAGTACTTTGCTGATCCATTCGTGGCACCCGCATGGCGCGCTCAATGGGTCGAACGGATGGACACATAATCTCGAGGCCGAAACCGATAGAGGGATAAGAGGTGGATTGGAAACGGTTGGTCCAGTTTGCGCTGCTGGGTAGCAGTGATTTGGAACAATATGCCATCCTGCTGGTACGCGTTTCGCTCGGGCTGTTCTTCGCCATCTCAGGGGCAAACAAATTGTTTGTCGCCGGCGGCACGAAACCTGTTTACGAAACGCTCGTTAAGGCCAAAGTCCCATTTCCCCACCTGATGGCTTATTTCGTGTCCGGTGTCGAGTTCGTTGGTGGATCCGTGCTGACCGTGGGGTTTCTTTCGAGCCCGGCCTGCGTGGCTTTATTGATCGATATGATTGTCGCGACCCTGACGACCACGCTTTCCGCCATGCCTAAAGGACTTGCGCCTCTTAACTGGCTCGACGATTTCCTCTACCTTCCGGAAGTCCTGTACGTGCTCTTCTTTACCTGGCTGCTCTGCTCTGGTCCGGGAAAGTTCAGTGTTGATTACTGGCTCACCGGCAAGTTACTTAGGTGATCGACTGAAGCAAATCGATGCCGGTCTCTTGGACGTTGGCTACGCAGAAGCAAGCTGCAACTGAGGTGATGTCAGAGCACATCACAACAGTTGACAGGCTCTTAAATCGCGCTCTTGCAACTCAGAAAACGTGCGGTTTGGAAAACCGCTGCCTGGAGTTTGGATCACGTTCAACCATTCGGTTGAAAGCCGAAACCGCGGGAGCGTATCCATGACCACGAACTTGAATCGAGCGTAAACTCTGGAACCGGTTCGAGGGTCAAGCGCGAATATTGATTTGGACGAAAGAGGCGGCATTCGGGGAGCGGTCATGTGAAGCCGCTGTTCTGGAACGTAAGAAGGCAAGCTCATGGTTTGGGCTGGAAACCTCGCTGCACACGATCCTTTATGGCTTTGGGTCCAACCCTTCCGGATAGCGAGCGTCGAGTGCCAGTGTTCCGCCTCCGACGATCAACAAAAAGACGAGGCCGAGCAGCATGCTCACATCCGTGCGCGCTTCATGCAGCGTCCCCCAGAATCCGTTCTTCATGAACGTGACGATTTTCGTCGAGTACAACGCAACACAGATGTCGATGAGCAGGGGCACGCAGGCAAGGCGAGTGAACAGACCAGTCAAGAGGAGCGCGCCGCAAATGATCTCAGTGACTCCGATGAAAGGGGCCATGAGCTGTGGCAAGGGAATGCCGATCCTCGTAAAACGGCCCACTCCCAGCGTTTCCGGGAAGAGAAATTTCTGAATACCTTCGGACAGGAAGACCCACCCGACGAGAATGCGAATGAGCAGGATCGCCTTCTTTGCGCGATTCAACCAGATTGCGTCCGTGTCCGAAGTCATGGAAATACCTCCTCGCGCTCGACTCGGGATTCATCCAACTTCTTTACACATAGTCGAGCAGGGTCATGAAGCCAAAGTCCATGTGTAGCTGCTGGTGACAGTGAAATAAGGTCAGCCCCGGATTGTCGGCGACAAAGTCCACTTCCGCCTCCTGATAGCCTCCAAGCATCACGACATCTTTGAGGATTCCCGCGGTGGGCTTTCCCGCCAGACTCGTCAGCTCGAAGCTGTGCCGGTGCAAATGGATCGGATGGATGTCATCGCTGGCATTGCGCATACGGAGTCGATACCGCTTGCCGCGCTTCAAGTGAAATGCAGCTGTGCTTACTTCGTTCGTCATCGGGTATGCGGCGCCATTGATTGTCCATCGGTTGAAGCCGTCCTCCGTGGCATTGTCTTTCGCGAAGGCCATTTCGAAGGTGTCGTCCGATGGAGGCGCGGTAGCGCCAGGTTTCGCGAACCGTGCGTAGTTCCACTTGAAAGCCGGAGGCGCAATCCATTGTGCTTTGCCGGTGCGCCCGGCGTACTCCAGCACAATGCCCATGCCGTGGCGGCGATCATCGTCGGCGAGGTCTCCCAGAATCCAGACGCCTGGGTGAGTCATATGTACGAGGGCCGAGATGCGCTCTGCGGTGCCGAGCCACAACACAGGAACAGAAGCTGGATTCGGAACGGGATTGCCGTCGAGGGCGACAACCTCAAATGAGTGACCCGGCAATGCCAGGCTGCGAATCTCGGTGGCGCTTCTATTCAGGATGTGAAACAGGACGCGTTCGCCTTGCCTGACCTTGATTGGCTCGCCGTGGCCGAGCATGCGTCCATTGATGGTGAAGGATCGATATCCCACTTCGTAGCCGTGAGGCATCCCTTTAGCGAGCGACGCGTTCATTGACGCTTCGCCGATTTTCTTGAGTTCGGGATTCGGCTCCGCCGGAAGCAGGAAGTCTTGAGCCATGTCTCCACCCCGGCTGAAAGTGGGCTCGAACTCTTTCAGGACGAGGAAGACCTCGTGGTCATACCTGCCTGGTTCCTGAGCAGGTTCGATGTACACGGGCCCGACTTCTCCGCCGTACTGTCCGGCAGCCAAGTTGGCGCCCGCGCGATTGTGCGTGTGATAGAACCGGAACCCGGCCGGACTTGGTGTGAACGCGATGCGCCGCTTGCCCTGCGCTGGAATAAAGGGAGTGCCTTCTTCGGCGGCTCCGTCCACATCGACCGGAACTTTTTGACCGTGCCAGTGCAGTTGCCCGGGCGCGTCCGTGTCGTTGTAAATGTCGACCGTGACCTGCCGCCCCTCCTTAAAACGAAGGAGCGGTCCGGGAAACTGCCCATTGTAGGTAATCGCGGAAATGATTCGCTTGGGCGCGATCTCGATCGGAGATGTCTTGATGTGAAGCGTGTAGTCCGGAGAGGTTTGGTCCCGTGACGTAAGACCAAAAGCAGAAAGCGAAAATGGAAGGCTCGCACCAGCAAGTTGTACGCCCGCAAGCGTGCCAGTTTCTTTCAGGAATCGGCGGCGGGAAACGTTCAACTTCTTCATCGGCAACTCCTCAAAATCTAACGGTGTGCTGGTTCGGCCGAGAATGAATCGAGCACCGTTGAAAACACGGCAAATGCTTATCGAATCCAGGAAAGCCAAAGCCAGCCAACTAATAGCGTCAAGAGAGTGACCGGCAAACCGATCCGAAAGTAATCGAAGAAGGTGATTACCGCCTCTTTTTGGGCTCGTTCGACAACAATGATGTTGGCCACGGAACCGGTAATGGTCAGATTGCCCGCAAGCGTGCTCGCCATGGCTAGGGTAAGCCAGGCCGAATGAGTATCAGCAAATTGAGTCACGAGAGACTTCAAAAGCATTACCGCTGGGACGTTGCTCACCAGGTTCGAGAGTATGCCGGTCACCAGCGTAAAGACGCCCAAGTGTTGGAGGTTGAAACGTTCGCCAAAGCCGAGCAGATGCCGCGTCAGACCCGCGTTTTCCGCGCCTCCAACGATCAGAAACAGCCCGACGAAAAACACGAGAAGGCCCCAGTCGACTTCCTCATATACAAGGTGAGGGTCGCGGGTCCGTGTGATGAGCAGGATGGCCGCGCCAACGGAGGCGACCATGGCCGGAGAAAAACCCGCAAGGAATCCGGCGAGCACCAATGCCGCAACAATACCCGCCTTCAGCAACGCGGCATGCTCGATTCGCACCGCATTCACGGCGGGTTCGGTTCGAACATCATGGATTTCGCCACGGAAGTAGAGCCACCACAACACGAACCAGTCGAGGAATAGACCCACCAGAGCAACCGGACCCAGGTGCCAAAGAAAATCCCGGTAACCGATACTGGAAAAGGATCCAATCAGGATGTTTTGCGGGTTGCCGGTAATCGTCGCCGTGCTTCCGATATTTGAAGCCGTTGCGACGGCCAAGAGATAAGGAACAGGCTTGATCCCCAGTCGCGCGGTCACCTTCAGTACAAACGGAACCATGACCAAACAGATGATGTCGTTGACGAAGAAGGCGGAAAGCAACCCGCTCAGGAAGATGACCGTGGGCAGAAGATGATGTGGTTTGAGCCGCGTAACGACAAATTCTGTAACCCAATCGAAGAAGCCCGCCAGATGCAGGTAGGCCACGACCAGCATCATCGAGAAAAGCAGCACGATCGTGCCGAAGTGGATGAGGCGCAGAGAATTGTCTACACGTACGGCGCCGGTCATGAACATCAGGACCGCCCCGATGATGGCTGCGCCGGGACGATCAATCTTCATTCCAGGAAATTTTCCCAGGGCGAATACGATGTAGCTTGCGATGAAAACCGCGTACGTGCCTAAGATGGCGAGGTCGGACATCGCGGCTCCAAAGAGTGAGCCGTTCATCTTAGCTTTCGCTCTTCGGTCCCGCAATCGACAGTACCTTGCTCACGACGGTCCAGCGAAGAGAATGTAACCAATCGAATGCAAGGTGCGTACGGGAGTAATAGGGATCACCAAGTGAAGCCAGGGGGGCCCGATGAATCGGCTACCGTTCTATGGCACGGTTATTGTTCTTGGGCATTGCGCGGTGGTTGTTTGGCATCTACTGATCCTCGCGAGACTTCACTCCGCGCTAGGCAATGACCAAATTGTGTTGATTGCCAGCTTGGTGAATCTCAAGTAAAGCGCGGACAGGCGGAACGCCCCTGGTAACAGTCATTCGGCAAACCGGCACACGACGCCGTTTGTGCGGACTCGACAAACGAGGGGAGGGTCACCGAAACTGCCGCGCGCGCGATGGTCACCGCGCCATCCTCAAATGGCTGCCTGTGTAACAACCGCTCGGTTGTTCAAAAGCGCCCAGGCTAAGCGTGACGGATTTTACTTCGTACTGATAAACAGAGATAACCCGGCACAGCTGCCGCAAAAGCGTGCGCCGGTTATCTCGAGGAAGGAATTCCCATTCGGCGAGTGGTTCAATCACTCGCAACGTAGCGTCTAAGCTTGGAACGGGCTGCTGCGGAACCGCTGACGTCGTGCTTAGCGGAACAATATACGGCCGTATCTCTCGGTCGAATTCCGGACTACGCATTGCCCGTCATTTTCGCGGAACCAGAGTACACGACTCGTCAACTCGCGCTGTTCATCGATCACCCCGGAGTGCAGGGCTTCGAAGCGTCTAACTCCGGATTAGTTCGCGTAACCGGATATATGATTTTTGGCCGGATTTCCACTTTCCGGTTACCGCTTTATCAGACTTAGGCGATTAGCTCCGAGTTATTGACTGCGCAGGGCGCGCATGGGATCCGTTCGGGCTGCGCGCCAAGCAGGTAGCAAGCAAGCGGCGACGGAGACCAGTGCCATAACCGCAAATGCGCAGCCGAAGGCGACAGGATCGCGGGGGCTGACCTTGTACAGCAGGTTGCCGAGCAGGCGTGTGAGTAGCAGCGCGGTTGCCGCGCCGAGCAGCACGCCGACGCCAGTGAGCGCCAAGCCGCGCGACAGCACTAGGCGTAGCAAGTTCGACGCGTCAGCGCCGAGGGCCATGCGCAGGCCGAGCTCACGCGTGCTCTGCGAGACGGCGTACGACATCACGCCGTACAAGCCGATGGCCGCCAGTACGAGCGCCAGCGCGCTGAGAATCCCGACCAGCTTGACGGCCACCATTTGCGCCGACGTCGAGCGATCGAGTTGCTCCTGCATGGTGATCAGCTCGTAGGGCGCCAGATTGGAGTCGAGCGCGTGGACTTCGCGCGCGATGGCCGTGGCCAGGGTTTGCGGAGCGAGCGGCGTGCGGATGTTCAGCACGCTGCCACGAAGGGAATTCTGCCGCAGTGGGACGAAGAAAAACGGCGTCGGCTTCTCGCGGACGCTGGAATACTTCGAGTCTTTGGCAATGCCGACGACTTGCATCCAGCGACCCTTGAGCTGGAGGCGCAGGCCGAGCGGGCTGCGACCCTGCCAGTAGCGCCGGGCCATGGTTTCGTTAACCACAGCGACGAGCGCGGTTTTTTCGTCATCGGCGCGGGTGAATTCACGGCCGGCGACAAGCGGAATGCCCATAGTGACGAAATAGCTGTCTCCAACTTCGTTGAAATCGACGGTGGGCGATTCCTCCGGCGGCGGGTGGTAGCCATCGACGACGATGGGCGCGGTGGCAGAGCTGACGTAGCTGAGCGGAGTCATTTTTGCGAAGGCGGCGGACTCCACGCCAGGAAGGGTGCGGACGCGCTCGAGCAGCGCGTCCTGAAAGGTCTGTGCACGCGCGGGAGTGTAGCCGGCGGAGACCAAGTCGATGGCGGTGTCCTGCACGCCGCGGGTGTTAAAGCCGGGGCTTGCGGTGCGAACCTTCAGCAGGCTCTGTATCAGCAGGCCGGCGCCGACCAGCAAAACGAAGCTGAGCGACACTTGCACCAGCACGAGTCCCGAACGCACCCAAGCGCGGCCGCGGCGGCCTAGCACGCCGGCCGATTCCATTTTCATAGACTGCGCGAGGTCGATCTCGCCGGTTTGCAGTGCGGGGACCAGGCCCATCAGCAGCGTGGTGGCGAGGCAAACGCCGGCGCTGAGCGCGAGTACGCGCCAATCGATTTCGCCGGGCAAGTGCATCTGTACGCCGCCGCGCGCCGGGAAGAGCAGCACCAGCGCGTGGCGGCACCAGTACGCCACTAAGAGGCCGCCGGCGGCTCCGAACAGAGAGAGCACGAGGCCTTCGGTGAGAAGCTGCTTCCACAGGCGTGCGCGAGCGGCGCCGACGGCGAGGCGCACGCTCATTTCGTGGCGTCGCGCGAAGGCGCGCAACAGCAGTAAATTGCCGACGTTGGCGCAGGCGATGAGCAGGACGAAGGCGACCACGGCGAGCATGATTTCCAGAGTCGGCAGCAGTGTGCCGGCGTTGTTGAAGGGCGTTTGCCACAAAGGCCAGAATCGAATGGCGCGGCCGCGATCGGTGGCGGGATACTCGGCTTCGAGGCGGCCGGAGATTGCGGCGAATTCCTGCTGAGCCTGGGCGAAGGTGACGCCCGGTTTGAGGCGCGCGTAGGCTTCGATCCAGCGCGCGCCGCGATCTTCGAGCTTGTAGCCGCCGGACTCGAAGATGTCCTCCATGGAGGCGGGCACCCAGAAGTTCATGCCCCAGCCGACGAAGGTGCCGTAAAAGCCTTCGGGGGCGACGCCGACGATGGTGTGCATGACGCCGTTGAGGTGCTGTGTCTTGCCGACGATTTGCGGGTCGCCGCGGAAGCGCCCTTGCCACAGTTGGTAGCTGATCACGGCGACGGGATGCGCGCTTTGCCCCTGGTCTTCGTCGGTAAGGAAGCCACGGCCGAGCATGGGGGGAACGCCGATGGCGTCGAAGTAGTTGGCGGAGACGATGCTGCCGGTGGTGCGCTCGGCGCGATCGCCGATGCTGAGCGTGGTGCCGGTGATTTTGCTGACGAAGAGCGTCTCGCAGAGGGTGCAGCTTCGCTGGAGGTCCTGAAAATCGGGCCAGGAGAGCGGGGTGCCCCCGGGTTCGTCGCGTGAGGTGCCCCCGATGGCGACGAGGCGTTCCTGGTGCGCGACTGCGGGATACGGGCGGAAGAGGATGCCTTCGATCCAGCTGAAGACGGCGGCGTTGGCGCCGATGCCCAGCGTAAGGCACAAAATCGCCAGCAGCGAAAATCCCGGGCTGCGGCGGAGCATGCGGAGACCGAAGTGAACGTCTTGCAGGAAATTTTCAATTAAGCTCACCTTGCGCGCATCGCGACATTCGTCTTTCGCTTGCTCGATACCGCCCAGCGAGCGTAGCGCGGCCTGCCGAGCTTCTTTCGGATTCATTCCCTGTGCGACATATTCGTCAATTTGGTTTTGCAAATGAAACTCAAGTTCCTCGCTGAGGTCCAACTCAGCCCGGTTCTTGTGAAAAATCGACCGCAGGCGAAGCGGCAATTCGTAATACCAACGCATGGCACGCTCCTCTATGGTGTCTCCAGCACCAGCTCAATAGCTAAAGAAAGTCGCTTCCATTGCGCTTGCTCCTGGCGCAGATACTTAACTCCGTCTGGCGTGAGTGAATAGAACTTGGCGCGGCGATTGTTTTCCGATTCTCCCCATTTGGCGCGAATCCAGCCCTGTTGTTCGAGACGATGCAGCGCGGGATAAAGGGCACCTTGATTGACCTGCAGGACATCCTTGGAAACTTGACGGATGCGTTGGGCGATACCCCAGCCGTGCATGGGTTGCAGAGCTAGCGTCTTGAGTATCAGCAGGTCCAGGGTGCCTTGCACTAAGTCGGTCGGCTTGGCCATGGAGCTCTCCTGTCGATAAATGACAGGACTCTAGCTTAGACTCCTGTCAATGCATGAGGGAAGCACAAAATGTTTCGGAGTTTGTGTGCTGC
>Ga0157378_10000688_pt1 | contig 31765 bp, 19 predicted proteins | sample M65metaG_FD_115309 | JGI IMG/M metagenome (GOLD analysis project Ga0157378, IMG submission 115309) | Miscanthus rhizosphere microbial communities from Kellogg Biological Station, Michigan, USA - M6-5 metaG | ecosystem: Host-associated > Plants > Roots > Rhizosphere > Soil | place: USA: Michigan... | reverse complement strand
TTCATCCAGGCTCCGTTCAACAGCGTCGATGAGTACTGCGGCAGATCATTCCACGTCGAATCCGACGACTCGTACAAATATCTCCACTGATTCTTCCCTTGTATGGGCGAGAAAAGCTCGGCCGCATAATTGGCCGCGGACGCGGTCTGCCGTTGATTCACGTTCGCAATGAGTGAGATATTCTTGCCGGCGAAGAAGCTCCCATGCTGCTCGAAGAACAGGTTGTTCCGGATCTTTCCGGACGGAACTCCATATCCGCTCCCCTTGTTGTCTTCCCAGACTGACGCCGCTCCGGGACGATGCGAACTTGCATTCTGCGCAAACGTGTTGCCGGAGAAGTCAATCGCGCTCGTATGGTCGCCGGGATGAATATTCAGAATCTCCACCGCCGGTCCCGCGTTTCCCGCAAAGAGATTTGCGTGCAGATCGATCTCGCTCTCTGACCATTCGAAATCGATCGCGGTTTCGTCCGGACTGCCGGAATGCGGAACCCCGAAAAAAATGTTGTTCACAATTCTGACTTTGCTCACCCGGCCCAGGATCACCGCCGCCGTGCCCGTCGGTGTGCGGCACCCAGCCTCCTCCAGCAACACCGAGTTGATCAGCGTCACGTTCGTCATGCCAAGTAAACGAAGCGCAGCGCTGCATCCCAGCCCGGCCCGCTGATATATCTCGGCTGCGTGCCCATTGTCGCTCGCAAACACCAGTCCGTTCATCACCACATCCTGGAATGCGTTATGCCCGTCCTGGTTATCGATCGTGTTCCTCTCCGCATCGAACGCCAGGCTGTCGACATTGTTCGCTCCCCGCATATCGCTTACCGTCACGCCCTTCAGAACATATTGCGATGAAGAGAACGTCAGGTATGAAGCGATATTGAACAGAATCCCCGACGAGAGATTGATGTTCAGGCTGCTTGCAAACGGATCCCGCACCTTGCGATGAACCGGATAGTCCGGTGAATACCCAGCCCAGATCCCCTTGTTGTCATGCGCGTAGACATGGCTGATGTTGATTCCGTTGTTGAAGAGTTGCGTATAGTGCAGCAGGATGCCAACACTCGCGCGACCAACCTCGAGGTCGCTTATGTTCCAGTAGCTTGCATCCATCAGCAGCACACAGATGTCGCCGATTGCCTGGTTCCGCAGAATCTTTGGATCCGGCCCTGATCCATAAGCCCCAAGCGTGATCGGCTCGCTCGCGGTGCCGTGCCCGGCGAGAGTCAGCTGTTGATTCCAGTCGCCGCCCCGCGCCAGCAGAATCTGATCGCCGGGAGCGAAGGTCTTGATCCTGTTCACCGGTGTGAGAGTGCACCAGGGCTGCGCGGCGCTATGCGGCCCTCCGTCGCTGCAATTCGAATCGGACCGGTTATTGATGTAGTAGGTTGAAGCCGCAAATGCAGGGCCCGCAAATCCCACGATGCCGATCACCACCATTAAGGCCGCGAGGAGACGCCAGCTGCGAATGCACGTCGTAAATTTGGAGACCGGCCGCAGATTTGAATCGCAGACAAACTTCGTGCGGACATTCAGGGCAAGTCCCGTGAAACGACACGATTCCGCAGACAATAACTGCAACCTGCCCAAGGCACAACTCCAGCGTCCGCGCAAATCACGACGGTCGCAAAGACAACAGAACTACCCTGCGCACGCACAGAATCTTCGTTCGCATTCTCCGCGGGGCGTTCGAACTGTTGATTGATTAGCTAAAGTCTACACAGGAAATTCCGCATCTGCGTGTAATTTGCGTCACACTAGTGACATCAGTACTGAGTTGTGACCCGATTTTTAACCTTGCCATTCGGCCTCGCGAACGGTGACAATCCGTTGCACGCGAAACGCAGACTCTCATTTCGCTTTCCGGCCTCAGCAGTGTCGTATCGATTAGCTGAATCTCACAGACCACGGAGAACTCATGTCCACAGCTCCTGCTCAAATCTGGAAGGGTTCCAGCTTCCACATCGAACGCTCGCAGGGCCAGACGCCCAACACGCTGGTCTTCCGTTTCTCCGGCCCCTTCACCGCCAGGGACATGTACGCCGCGTTGACGCCGGCGGCTCTTAAAAACCTGTTCGAAACCGAACCCACTCCTCGCCAGCCGGCGCAGATCAACATCTTCGACCTCACCGACGTTCCATATATGGACTCTTGCGGGCTCGGTCTCATCGTCGGTCATTTGGTGCGTTGTCAGAACAGAAGCGTCCGGTTTGTAGCCGCCGGGGTAAGTCCGCGCGTTCTCCAGCTCTTCAAAATGACCAAGGTGGACCACCTTTTTCCGATCACCGGCACCGTCGATGAAGCAGCCGCGCTAGCGTCCCAGAAGCCTCGCGATTGACCTCTGACCGTCGCTAGTTTCCGGCATACGAAACCCCTTCTTTCCTCTGGCACAGAGAAGTTTTTGTTCGCACATTCGGGCGCACGCCCGGCCACCCGCCCCGATCGCCATGTCATTCTGACGACCGCCGAAACGGAAGCCAGGAAACTGGAAGCCGATCCGCACCCTGTGTTATTCTTTTCGAGGAACGGCGGAGAAAATTCGCCGGTTCACGCTGTGCATCAGTCCCCGCCGTGCAGCGCTTAAATCCTCTGGACGCGTAGCTCAACTGGCAGAGCATTCGGCTCTTAACCGACAGGTTGTAGGTTCGATTCCTACCGCGTCCACCATCTCAAAATCTAAATAAATAAGCGGGTCCAGTTATCTTCTACATTATTTGCCCTGCCTGAGCCCTTCCTAACTGGAGTGAAAATTTCAACATCGGGTCACTTTGAGTTCCCTTGCCCTTGGGAATTCGGGCTGGCTTCGCCGGGGTTGAGTCGAACGCGGCTGCAATCGCCTGCCTTTTGGCTGTGTTCTCTGGTCAGATATGTCAATCTAATCGAAGGAACGTCACCCCGACATGACCCTCAAAGAATTTTTTAATTCAGAATTTGTCAGCCTTCCGAAAGGTGGTTACAACGAGGCGATTGAGACTTTTGATGACTTCTTGGAAGATCGTCTCAAAGCGTACGTCGACCATCTGCTGTCGGTGCGGGACCCGAAGTGGCCCGAGATTGAGGAGGCTATACCCGCGTTGGCACAGACTGCGTGGGACCTAACCTCGTCCATACTTCGTGCAGTTCGCCTGTATCTCGCGGGACATGTGCATTCTGCCTACGAGGAGCTTCGTGGTGGACTTACAAAGATCAGATGGGAGTATTTCCGCGCTGAGTTGATCGAGAGCGATAAGACGTTGGATTTGCTGGATCCTCTGTCCCAATACTGGCTCGACATGCGCCATCCAGTTCTATACCGACTTCGTTGTGAGCGGAGCGAGTTCTCGACTCCCCGAAGGGGCGATTTGTTTCATGTGCCGTTTGAAAAGCGCCGTCTGGTGGGTAATCAGCGCTACAGCATCGCGGGACTGCCCTGCCTGTATCTGGGTAGCTCAATTTGGATCTGCTGGGAAGAACTGGGGCGTCCTCCGCTAGACAGTGTTTGGGTTTCGCGATTTCGAGTTGTGAGGCCAATCAGCGTGCTTGATTTCCACTATCCTCCGCATCATTTCTGGCGTTTCAATGAGATCTCGCGAGAGGAGATTTTGCAAGAGTCTGATCGTGGTTCCCAAGAGAAAGTGGCACAACACTTCTCGCCAGAATACTTGAAGGCCTATCTGACAGGTTGGCCAATGATCGCGGCCTGTTCCATAAAGCGGAGCTCAAAAGTTGGAGTCTTTGTACCTGAGTACATCGTTCCGCAACTGTTGCTTCAGTGGGTAAACCAAGAGCAGCAAGTTGATGGTATTCGGTATTTCTCGGCGCGAATGCCCTCATCAGGACCTCACTTTCTCGCACATGCGAACTACGTATTCCCTGTAAAGACATCCGCTGTCGATGGATACTGCTCCGAGCTCAAGAAGGATTTTGCCTTCACCGCACCGCTCAGTTGGGAGGCGCTGACAGCGATTCGGCTTCAAGGGCGCGAGCCTCTGACGCGCGAGGTGCCGAACGGCTTTTCATTCATTCAAATGAACGATGAACTGCAACTTCCGTATTCTCAAACTGCCTTCTTCGAAGTTGAGCAGCAACTTAAGTTTCTCGAAGTGGAGAAAGGGCTTTCGAAAGCCCTCGAACCATAGTGGTGTTCGGGATTGATAAAGAGGGTGGATTACAAAGAGGCGCCAGGACCACGATATGTCAATTGAGAATCCGAACTACGATGTGGCGATCTCGTTTTTGTATGAAGATCTCAGCCTTGCCCAGGCGCTCTACGACAAACTGAGCGAAGGTTTGGAAGTTTTCTTCTTCCCCCACAATCAGGAGGAACTCGCGGCAACCGACGGCCTCGAATCAATGCGAGAACCTTTTCGATTCCAATCCAGGTTGAATGTTGTCCTCTATCGACCAAAATGGGGAAAAACCAAATGGACAGGTATTGAGGAAGCAGCCGTAAAAGAAAGCTGCTTAGACAATGCATACAAGAACCTTTTCTTTCTGGTAATAGAGCCCACAAATGAATTCCCGAAGTGGCTACCAGACACACACGTCAGGTTCAACTATTCGGATTTTGGTCTCGATCAAGCTATCGGTGCTATCAAGGCTAGGGTGCAAGAGCGGGGCGGTGAATACAAGCCAATGACCCCCGCTAAAAAGGCCGAGCTGATCAAACACGAAGAGGCTTTTCGACGCGCAAAGGCAGATATGTCGTCGGATCATGGGACACAAAGAATCTTTGAGAACGTGAGGAATCTTTTTCAGATGATTGCCGAGCAGTGTGCGGAGGCCAATGCGCAGGGTAACCTGTGCATCGAGGTTCAGAAACGTATCCAGCAGGGGGATATGAGCCAGGTCTGCACGCTAAGCGAATCGATGGTAGGGTTGACGGTCAACTGGCATCAGCCCATTCGAGACACGCTTGACAGTTCCGTCCTCGTCGTTTGCGAGTTCAATCGGAAGATGATTATTCCCGATGGTTATTTCTCTCCTGTTCAGCCGCAGAGGATAAAAGAAGACAAATACGATCCCAGCCTGTCGCGAGCCCAAGATTATGGGTGGCAAATACGAAGAACAGATGCCTTCATTTCAAATCAGGATTTGGCGTCGAGAATCGTAATCCAATTTCTGGATCTGATCGAACGCGACCGAAAAGGATTGGTCAAACGAGAAAGGTAAGCGTGTAAGATCCACCCTGCCCCTTGGGCGGTTTCGGAGCGGAAAAACTAGAGGGAAAATTTCCACATGAAAAGGGATAAATCAGGATACTCAGGAATTTAGAGCCTCATGCTGGAAACGGTCTGGAACCCGCATAAACATTGAGAAAACCGCGTCTCTATTGGTGAATCCGAATCGGGCCTTCCAACCCCTACTTTCTTCTCTTAACCGACAGGTTGTAGGTTCGATTCCTACCGCGTCCACCAGTTCCCTAACAAGCGAAACTCATCACACAGGCGCGATTGTGCGCCTTCAGTGACTTCTCTCTTTTTGATCTGAAAATTGAAACGTGTACTAGAACGTAAACGCCACGCCCGCAGCAATCCCGCGCTGATCCTGGGCAAACACCACCGTACCGGAGTTCGTAATGTAGGGCCGGTATCCTTCCGCGAGCAGGTTGCTCACGTTCAGCAGTGCTTCCACATTCACGCCATTGTTATGAGTCACAATCGGCTGCCGCAGATGCAGATTGAGATACGGTTCGATCGCTCCGATTGAATAGGGTGCGATTCTCAGATTCCTCATTGATCGTGCTGAAGGATGTCTTCCCGTCTTTCGACCACTACAGGACGAGGTCCCAACGCATGACAGTCAATTCCCGCACGTCAGTCTCGCTGCTCAGCCTCACTACTTTGCTGCGAGCTTTGGGAGCGATGTTGAAGGAGGACTTTAGGTTCGTCTCATCGAGTTGGTCAACCCGCCTTGTGCTGTGCGTCTGCATCCATTTCGCGATGCGCTGCTTATCTCCGCGCCTGCGGTATCCAACGAATTTGAGACTGGCAGATCGGACAAATACCGTCCAATTACGCGGTGCCCATCCACTGATTCACAGGGCCCATCCGGAAACCGGGAGACGTTCGTGTTTGCACTCCCAAACATGCGACGGAAACGACCTTGGCCCCCTGGACCACAGAACGGAAACGATTTGTTCGAATGGAGTTTATCGATACATGTTTCAAGTTGAGAGGAGCTGTTCTAGTAAGGCGCAACCGGGATGACTTCCGGATGCTGCACTTCCAAAGCATCTGTTGACGCTACGTGAGTCGAGGCGTAGATTGACCTCGTACTGCGAGGGGGCAGTCCAAAAGATGCAGCGATACTCTTCTGGCGGTACAACACGCGAAGTGACTGTGGCCTAGGGCGCCGCACCCGGATTCCAAGGTTATCCCCGGCGGGAGGATTCAACCGCATGGGGTTTGACTGCATCCTTTCACGTTGCAATGCACCTCTCGAGCCGATGCGCAGGATGGCGTTTTTCTAACGGAGCGACGAAACTATGTCGCCCAAACACTCCGCTTTAGCGGACAGTGCCATCGAGCGATAGCGGCATAGTGCATTGGTGAAAGTGCTCGGGCAATCGCGACAAGACGATAGGCTTGGTTCAAAACTCGTAGATCACTACGACGGCCTAGAGCAAAATGCTTAGGCCGTCGTTGTTTGAGGAACTCTCCACAAGCCTTCGAACCTTAAATGTCTGATTCGCTGCGCCACAAAGAACGACGCGCCCCGACAGAGAATCCGATTCCTAGCGACGCGCTGAGTCAAAGCCGGGCGAAGAAACGCCAAGAAATTGGCCTGTTCTTCCCAATCGCAGTGACCTGCGTCATTTGTTCGGCTGAAGAGAGACGTCAAAATCTAAATATCTCCTATAGAAAAGGCTGTCATAAATGAAGAAGGCTGACCAATCGCTCGGTTTTGCGTGCCCTATTTGCGCCGCACAGCCTGGTAATTTTTGTGTGACGATTCTTGGCACGCCTCGCAATCAATCCCATCTTCGCCGTCGGGACATCGCTAGGGACTACGAGACTACTGTCCGAAGCCTTCAATCCCAGCCAATCCAGACCGGCGGGTCAATCAGACCGAGTTTCGATTAGCTTGGCCACGGCCCGAAGTTAGCTTCCGGAGATTCGTAATTGACTTTAGGAGATTTCGCTCTCGCGAGGGCAACGGGATTCATCTAACGTCCTGTAGCAAATGGAACGACCGCCCCGGAACTCTGCACGTGGCAGAATTCGGATCGGTTACGCCCGCAGTGCTTTGCAATGTAGAGTGCGCGATCTGCAGTCTGCAAGAGATCTGCTGGAGAGCACGGCACCGATCCATCGAATGTGGAATCGCCGATACTTACGGTTACAACTCCAAAAAAGGAGAATCCGGGTGACTCAGGCCCAGACTCGCAACTCCTCTGCGCAGTTTGTCAGCAGCCATTGCTCCCTTGCTATCAGTCGCCGGAAGAACGACTGAAAACTCCTCGCCTCCATATCGGGCTAGAAAATCCGTGGATCGCGTCAAAGCGAGATGTAGAGCCGTCGCTATCTGAATTGGGTATTCGTCGCCAGTCAGATACCCCCTAGCGTCGTTGAGATCTTTAAATAGGTCCACATCAATCATCAATATAGAGATTGACGCCGTGTTCGCTGAGTCATCGCGAATCCCGAAGCAACACTTCATCGAATGCTCTCCGGGAGGAAGGCGGATGCTCTGGACCCTTCCTGCCTTTCTTGTATTTCGTCGCTACTTACCGGGGCTCTCTCGAGAAGACGAGAGAAATTGAAATCTGCTGTACAGGCAGAGCCGAAAGAGCGCTGCTGGCTGATCCTTTGCCTCTGGTCCTCGCTCGATGCACTCGATGGCAGAGCTCCGAAAGTACATGGCCGCTAGTCATCAGTGAAGCTACTTTGGCTCGTTGGTGCTTTTCGATGTGCTCCGGAAGATCCCGCAGGCGTAGTGGAAGTGGCTATTGGGTGTGTCCCGCACGATCAGGTGAAACGATCGTCAAGTTCGCGACACAATAAATGTGACAAAAGAAAGACAACCTGTCATCGAATCATCCGTTATGCTGTTTCAGCTAGAGCGAGAGACGAAAAGAACTGCACGCGCACTATCTTATTTGACTCCGAGGTAATCACTTTCCAAATGGAAGACATTATGCAGGCAATTGGCGCAATCGCCAAAACTGCAGGCGAGATCGGCATGACCCGCGACGATCTGAGTAAAGCTAAAGACCTTCTGCAGAAACATGGGGATGAACGGGATCGGCTGTTTGATGCCATGCTTTCCCTTCTCGGCAAGCCGAGCGCTGACGGCGTTATCGACGAATGGAAGAGCACCTGCGAGAAGGCAAGCGAGCTTCTCGATGGTCTCAACAGCTCCATTCCACCTTCTCCTTCGGGCGAAAGGCTGACGGGTATCGGCGCAGGGGACTTCTACGAAGGCGAGAAGAAGGTTTGGGCAGAGAACGGCAAAGGGCAGATCGCTCTCGTATCCGACGTCCTCGTAAAGGTGAAAGTGGCGAATACTGGGCTCATTCAGCAATTTAATGACGACCTGAAGTCAATCCGTGACAGCAATGCGGAAGGGCAATCCACTCTCAATGAGAACCTTGATGCCATTAAAGCGGAGCTCCTCGACCTCGCAAATACGCTTGCTTCGAAAGTGGGCGACAAGACGCTTACCGCGTGGATGAAGGATGGGAGTGCGAAAGAGTACATCAAGAAATGGAGAGACGATGTCGCTCAGAAGAGCGAAAGCAATTTCACGGTCGCGCAACAGAAAGGTCAGCTGAAGAAGCAGATCCTTGACAAGATCGAAGCGCTCAAGAATGCCCGCGAGCAGCTGGACGAGAAGTGGATCGAGGAGATGTACAGGTCCGGTGAGGAATGTACCAAGTCATTGCCCAGCCTGGGTGAGACTGGCGATTACCGTGCGCTCGATTGGGTGCGGTTCGGAGAGGAGTGCCTTGAACCTCTCGGCGAAAGTCGTGATGTCGCTGCGGAGCAATCGAAGACACTCTTCGATGAGGTGCTGCCGGGTTTGCAGGGGGAGATTGACGCCAGGTATGCGGCCCTGACCGATGATCCATCAGAGATTTCCGATTGGAAGAGCGAGTTGCAAGAGAGACAAGAAGCGATTCAGGAAGCGCTCGCTACTGAAGATGAAGTGATCAAGAACCTTGCGGAGGGTCCGTACCAGGAAGCTGCGCGAGATACCTTCGATGGAGTCCGATCCACGTTCACCGAAGGCATGAAAGATCTGCTCGACAGAACGAAAGACGCTGAAGACCAATTGAAGGTGTGACACCAAATGGCTGAATCGCATGTTGACTGGTTTGTCGCTGAGGGCAGCGTGTCTGGCGACGGATCACGCGAGAAACCCTTTCACGATCCCTGGCTTGCGCTGCGCAGCGCTGGACCAGGCGACGTGATCCACATTGCCGCGGGCACTTATTACGGGCGCTACGATCGCTCTTCATGGGTCGTAGATTGTCCAAACCTCGAAATCAGGGGCGGATACAGCCCCGACTTTTCGAGTCGCAATCCGTGGCAGACGCCCTCCGTGTTTGCAGCGTACGCCGGATATGAATCTATCCGCGACAACAATTTCTTGAGCGGCCACGACGATCACTCAGGGCTTGTGCTCGATGGGCTGTTCTTCGATGCCTCAGGCAGGAATTCATACGGAGACAAGCCCATTGAAGAGCTGAGATCTTACCCGCAGATGGACGGTCCGATCGCATCATTTAGTGGCAAGCAGATAACGATTAAGAACTGCGTTTTCGCCAACAGCACGGCCGGTGGTGTGGAACTGTCCGGGGACGGCTCCCGCTTCGAGAACAACCTTATGATTAATACGGTTGGGCTCGGCATGCTCGATCTGCGCAGTGCAATGGAGCAGACCCTGCCTATTACGGTGACGAGCAATGCGTTCTGTTTCGCGCATGATCCAGGACCTCCCTCTGGTACAGGAGTCGACCAGGCCATCGGAATTCGCGTGAATCGGCCGGCTGTGATCCAGGAGAATGTCTTCATTGGCTGCGGAAATGCGGCTATCTCGCTCTATCGCGATCCCGATCGAGTCTCAATCGATCGCAACCTGTTCTTTCTGACGCCTCGAGACGTTGTGGCTGGCCATCTTGCTGGCGACAAAGCCGAAATAACGGAGGCCAACGTCGATGAGATGGAGGATCTCGGTTTCAAATCCGCGTCGGGAAACACAATCCAGGATCCGGGCATTTCCGGGTTGAGGAAAGAGTGGCTCGATGCATACACGCGGCATCTGCTGGCCAACTACATCAAGCCACCTTACGTAGCCGCGAACCTGGTTCGCAAGACCGCCGGGCTTTCAGAACTTGCGCCCACCGACTTTCAGAAGGAGGAAGATAAGGGAGCCTTCGCCCCACGAATGATTCCGGCCGATGTGCTGGCCTTCCGCATCAACGCAAAGCATGGATTCCATCTCTCGGAACTGAAGGTGGATATCGGACCGCCTCCGGTCAAGGAGGTGCGCACCTATCGCTCGGTTGGCTGGGAAGTGATCGACAGCCCAGATCCTTCATTGGCAAACCAACGGGTAGAGCTGCAAGTGGGTCTTGGTTATGAGCAGAACGCCAGCCTTTTGCCCGATGCCACGCCAGAGACTCATATGGGTCTTCGTGTCTACAAGCCGGGAACTGATGATGGCTCCATCTTCGTTCTTGCGAAGCGTCATACGCTTCCCGCCCGCCAGTTTGAAGAGGCAAACAAATCGAATAACGGCAGAGAGGTTGAAATCACCAATCTGGTTCAAGGGATCTACCGGACGGATATTGATCCGCCCACCTCGCGACAAAAGGCGACTATCGTTGTCGAATCTATAGCTCCCGGATCGGCGTTCACTCCAGCGTTGCCGGACCGGCCAAAGGGAAGAGACTGGTTCGTTAGAGCAGGCGCCTCTGGTGGAGATGGATCGCGCGAGAAGCCGTTCCGCGACCCTTTTCAGGCACTCGAAAAAGCAGAAGGCGGAGACAGCATCCATATTGCGACCGGCGCCTATGTCGGAAAGCTTCGTTCAGGAAAGTGGAAGATCCTGATTCGCAATCTTACGATGCTCGGCGGGTACGACGCGGAGTTTGCATCGCGCGACCCATGGAAACACCCGACACGCTTTGTACTGGATGCTGACGAGCGGGCGAAGGGAATTCCGGATGGGACCGTGCTTGGCTCGGAAGAGAATAGCGATGGGCTCGTTCTCGATGGATTCATCTTCGATGGCGCAACCTACAATGCGTATACGAAAGCAGGGGCACTCGATGTTGCCAATTCTCCATCGGCTGTCCTCGTTGATCTGCGCGGAGGGCGCGCGCCCATTGCGGTACGCAACTGCGTCTTCCTGAATGCATCGGGAGCGGCCATCAACATCGCGTGCCCTTTCGGAATCTTCGAGAACAACCTGCTGTTGAACACCAGCGGCGCGGCGCTAAAGATTCGCGCTGACGGCTCCGGACCCTGGTCAGTATGCAACAACACACTCCTGTTTGCCTCCGATCCGACTCCTCGCGCCGGCACAGGCCAATCAAGTTCGGACGGGACACTGTTTCAGCTCGCCGGGCGTGCCGTGTCGGAGGTGAATTCCAACATTTTCGCTTTCGCAGATAATTTCGGGGTACGCTCGACTATCACGCAGTCAAACGTGTCTTTCGATCAGAACGTCTTCGCGGCGATTCTGTATATCTACCTCACGGATGCCCAATATCTATGGGCCGACAGTGCTACCTGGGAGCGCCGCGCCGTAGCAGACTCCAGCTTTGCTTCGTGCGGCGGAAATACGCTCCAATTGCCCAGGCTGGCGGTCGATTCAGGATTTGCCGACGCCGCCTTGACTCGCTTGTTCGCGCTTTCTTCGCGCATCACCGCAGATGAGTGGAAGGCACTCGCTGCTCAGATCGGCGCGACTGTGCAACCAGCCCGTGCAAGCGCCGCGCCGACGCAAGATACTGCGAAATCCATTCCGGCACCGTCAACAGCTTCGGGTCCTTCGTCTTTGAACGATCTTCTTGCGAGTCTCAGCAGCATGAAGGCACAAATCAAGGAGGTTGCATCCACCAAGCCCGTAGCGGTTGCCGAGCCCGTATACTGTCCCGCATTCGATTGGCAGAAGGCGCTCGCACTGGTCCCGGAGGATTCTCAAGGCCATGGTGCGCGGCGGGTGAAGCTGACTGTCACCTTTAGCGATCCGGTAGCGGCGCCCGCGCAGAACTACGTGCCGATCAATGCGCAGTCGATCGATGCGGACCACGCCTCGCTGGATAGCATGGCTGTAGAAGTCGTCGTAACCGAGGCGCGTTCTTCAGCCGGGAATCTTTCAACATTTCCGAGCGGCGTGAGCGCCGACGACTATGCGGCTTACAACGTGAGCACTGCAGGCGATGCAAGTCGCACGCGCCTCGCAATTCTGGTTCGGCTCGATACGGCTGCCAGCAAGCTTCTCGACCGCACCGTTCCTGGCGACAAGCTTCAAGTCCGCGGGATTGCGCGAATGCCCTCAGATCCAAATGTACTCTCCATCGTGGTTGACGATGCAGAAGCTGTGGGGAATTGAATCTACCGCTTTTCTGAACGCAAGCAAAAAGCGAGACGACACAAATCACGGATGATCGCGCATCGGCTCGCGTCGTTGCCGGGGAGAAACAATGTCCAGCACTTATGGAAATCGCATATCTGAGTTGAACGATCTGCTGGCGCAGCTTCCGGCAGCCGCTAATGACTCTATCAATCAGAACTTCTCCTCGCTGGTGAAGCAGTACGCGGACTTGCGTCAGAGTGCGATGAACGACCTCCTCGACCTGATGGCAAAGGCGAGCGCTTCCAATCTCGGTACGTCCTCGAAATGGCAAGCACGGATCGCCCGTCTTCGATCTGACTACAAGGACGCATTCGCCAGGGCGACGAGCGATGTAATGCTGCCGCCTGCACACCAGCTCTTCTGGTCGAATGCATTTGACAGCGAGGAGACATTCTTCGACACCTTGTCAAAGATTGCGACGCCGCAGAGGATAGACGACCTGTTACAGCACCAGGACAATCTGTCGAAACTCTTCGGGGCCCTGCAGGATACGTGGACGTTCTTGCTCTCGCAGAATGACGGCATGAAGACGGACGAAATGCGGGCGATGGACGATCTCGACAAGATGGTGCAGGAACTCCTCGCCGAGATGGACGACTACTGGCGCAAAGCGCTGGACAACTCACAGCGGGTTGCCGACGCAATTGCGCGAAAGATCGATCAGTTGAAATCCGGACTGAGGAACCTTCTCGGAGAACAGTTGAGCGCCGCGGTGGAAGCTATTGTCGAGATTGTGAAGAAGTGGCTCATTGGCGAAAACATCAAACCGGAAGGAACTCCCGATGATATTGACGGTCCTGCCGAGGCTGTCCTGGAGCAGCTGAAGCTCATGGCAGAGGCTGCTGCCGAAAAGGCCCGAAAGTATCGGGAAACTGTTCACTCCTATCAGGACCTGGTGAGCAAGCAGAAGGGAAGTGTTCTTACCATGTTCAACAAAACTAGACAGGATGTAGATCAGTTCCTCCGCTCCAACGGCATTGCGCAGGCACAAGGCTTTCTTGATCAAGCCAAAGCGGGCCTCGATAGCTGGATCTCGAGCCTGCCGACCTCACGGCAGCGCGATGACGGTTCTGCCTTCCGTGACGATATCAATCGAACGCTTGATCTCGTCTTCAGGCGTACCAAGGATTTGGATGACCAGTTCAAATCGAAGTTCCAGGGCGCGCTTCTGTCGCCTCTCAGCAATGAGACGATCGAGACCTTGTCACAGCAGCACCTGTTCAAGGAAGTTCTCGACAAAATCAAAGACCGAGATTTGCCGGAAAAGCTGGCTAACATTCAGGAGGAATTGCCCGAGCAGGTCATCAAAATCGATGACAAGCTTCGCGAACTTGTGGAATCTGTCTCAGAGATGAGCGAGTTGCCAGACGAAGCCCGGGACGCTGCTCGGGAAATGACCGGGGGGTTTCGAGACTACCTTCGCGACCGCATCAAGTCACAAGTGGAAATGCTGCTTCCGATCATCGATGAATTGAAGAAGGAGATGATTCCGGCCAACCTCGATCAGGATCTCAACCGCGAAGAGCTCATGAACATGCTCGGATCCTGAGCTCCTGCGGTTCCCTAGTCTCACGGCAGCATCGTTGCGCTTACTTTTTGTGGAGTTGTTCCAGCGCCTCCTGCGCTGAGAGACGATCGCCATGGCTTTTGCTGATCTTGGAATAGAGAACCCGCCGATGTTCATCGAGGAGGAACGTTGACGGATAAGCGGTTTCGCCTGCCTCATTCCACCGGAGTCCATACAGATCCGTGACTTTGAATGCCGGATCGGTCACCAGAATGATGTTCGCGGGCAATTGACTCTCACTCGCCAGAAACTCCTTGGCACGGTCTCCGAGGTCACTGACGGCTCCCGGGTAGACGAGGAGAACGGGGACTCCCGCCACTGCGAAGTCTGCTGCGCGGTTCACAAAATCGTGAACCTGTTTCTGGCAGTATGGACATTGGTAGCCTGGGTAGCCACGCAAAATGATCAAAGCCGACTCGTGGCCTTGGCTCCACTTGGATAGTTGAACAGAAGTACCTTGTGGAGTTGTGAGGGTAAAATCGGGCGCCACGGATCCAACTGCAGGTGTTTCGGCAAATGCTCCCAGCGCGCAGCACAGAAGGAGGAATGCGGGGATGAAGGTAAAGACACGAGCCAAGATGCCTCGGAATGAATGAGGGAGCCGCGAATGGACGTACTTAGTGGACATGTAGTGTTCGCTCCTGAAATGGGTGTCACCCTTTTTTGATTGGATTTAGGCTGACGAGAAAAGGTTACGAGCCATTCGGTGCGAAGCAATCGCAGATTCTTTGTGGGACAGTTCACAGACGATTCGTTGGGAAGGATTGACAAGAGCAGCCCAGCGAAACGCTGCATGAGCGTCATGATCCGGCCTGAGCGGATAGGTGCCCGGCAAACAACGCCATCTCCTTTCTGTACGATGCAGCCGCCATATCAGTGCCCGGGCGCTCAAGATACAGCCCAAAGACTTATGAGGACTAATCCCGCTTCTCGGTGAGCGCATTGGCGATATACCACCAGTCGGAGGATCGAGTTCAATGGATCGAGAGACATGGGTTGCAAAGACCTGAGGAAACAATAATTTCTAGACCGACTCGGCGCTCAGCGATCATTCGACCTCCGCGATTCTCAAGGTATGCTCAAGTGCGTGTTGCCGAGCATAATGTCGCGCGAGAGCGAGACAGCAGGAGTCGTATCACGGCCGGTTCTGGCCTGGGTCCAATTGAGGTGAAACTTCGGACCTGAATTCTGCACATCTAACGTGAAATGCCCGTCTTCTGAATGCCACGCAAGATCCACGACGCTGTTGCCAACCCGGACATGGTCGACCCGGAACGACTGCCACGAAGCAGGAACCTGGGGCTCGAAATGCAGCACTCTTTTGCGCCCATCACACTCCAGGCCCAACATGCCGTGGATAGCGGCGGAGAGAAATGCTGATGAGGACCAAGTCTGTTCAGGCACCGATTCCCGTTGCGGTGTAAAGAAACTGCCCGACATCACCTCATGCATGTGACCGAGTGAATCGACTGCTGCCCAGGGCACAAGACTTCGCCACAAGGCATTGGCAACCTCTGGACGATGAGCCCGCCACATCATCTCGGCTGCCCCCGCCGTACCGACGGCCCACACACTCCCTTTCGCATACCCAGCCGGATCGTAATCAGGAGCCGACGTTGGCTTGCTGCGCAATCCCCACGCAGTCAAATAAGCTGGGGTCGAAAGCATGTCCAGAGTCGCGGATGTCTGCTCCGGTGTCGAAGCGCCGGAGGCAATCGCCGCCATATCCGCCCCGGATGTCTTCTCGGTCGCCGACCCCGATCGGGTAAATCCGCTGATCCAACGCCGCTCTTTGGAATCCCAGTATCGCGATCGGATGCTCTCCCGGGCGCGTTGGCTTGCAGCTTCCGCTTGCCGGCTCAGTGTCTCGTCGTGCATCGACGCCCCCAGTTCAGACATGGCATGAGCTGCACTCACCCACGCCGCGGAGAGTGTCAATTCATCTGTGAGGCGATCTTGCTCGTTGCCGCTCATCTTGTCCCCCGGTACGCGCGGCAGGCCGTCGCTCTTGTCCAGTGTGGAGAGACAGTATTGGTACGCCATCAAGGTCGCTGGCCAATGCTCTTTTAGAAACGCCTGATCTCCGCTGATCCGGTTGTATCGTGCAAGCTCGGTCAGAAAATCAAACGTTATATCGACGTGGACATACATGTAGGGATAGTCCCTTGCCCAATTCAGAAAGCCTGCACTTTGAGAAATCTCGTGCCACATCATCCCGTCATCTTGCTTTTGATACCGGTATAGAAAGGCAAGTTCTTCGGCGGCCCGCGTGTAGTTGCCCTCATTTAACAGCGCCTCAGTTGCAATCAGGCCATCGCCGGCAAAATACCAGGCATACTGTGGACGGCGCGAAGTGTGCGATGGCCCATAGCCGGCGACCATGGCGCACCCGAGCCGCGCATTGCACGTCCAGGCCTGCTCCAGCGCGATCTGCGCCCATTCGATCGCACGATTCGCCTCAGCATCGGGCGTAGTGATTTTCGAAATCTCACGCGAGCTATACCGTTTCCCGTCGTTAAGACTAAAATTCTCAATCCTGGAATTCTCGAATGCACGCAGCAAAGCAACTGTCGTCGCGTGCACCTCGTCTCCCTTCTCGCTTTGCCCCGCGAACACCAGGGTCGCGCATCGGCCGGCCGCACACGCTTCCGGTTTCAATGTGAGACTGGTGAGACGATTGAAATCGCTACCGCGGCGATCATTATTCAGCTCACTGTGCTCTGTAGCCTGGGGCGACGAAATGAGAGCTGCGAACTGATGCGAAGGCTCGCTCAAAAGGAAGCCTCGCGCATCCTGGTCCCATAAGGTCTCCTGGCCACCGATTCCAGCAGGCCACATCAAATTGAGCGACGGCCGAAAGTCCACTTCAATCAGGAGATCACTCCGCCCTTCCACGGTAAAGCGCACCAGAACACCGGGCACTTCCGCATGCGTTGTAATGCGTTCCTGCACGCGGAAATCCGGCGCCGCGTAGATGCGTGTTACTCCCAGCGGATCAACTTCAACTGAAGTGAGCGCGCTGTTCGCAGAAACGATAGGTGCCCCTGGCAACACAAACCTGAGCTGATATCCAGATACAAGTTGCAGAGGGAAACTCCAGAATTCCAAACCGTCTTCCGAGTAACCGCCGGCAAAGCCACGGATTCCATGCGCAGAGATGTACCTGTTCGGCTGCGGCCGCTCCGTCGACCAAACCGGGAGATCATGCTCAACTTGTGGAGTGCCCGCTGATGATGGCGTAGCAGTCTTTTGCGCAAAACCGAGCGTGCCAAGCAAGAGAAGCGTTACAAGTAAGCGAAGCATTACGACTCCAAGATCGAAGGGGGCGGTTTGCAACTCATCAGCGTGCACAGATTATCCCACTTGGAACTCCCCCCTTGTCGCCGCGGCGTGAAGCTTTTCAATTCGCCGCCGTTACCACCGCTTCAAGTATCGCGAAACCGATTCAAATCTTCGTAAACCAGCCTTTTCCCGCTGACCTTTATTGTGTCAGCAATGTAGTCTGACCAGGAGATGCCAGAACTCCGTATCGGCCCCGGGCAATCTATCCACTCGCTTCGTACCGTGGTGCTTGAAAACAAATTCCTGCGGATCGTTGTCTTGCCGGAAGCGGGCGCGCGTATCTGGCAAATCACCTACAAGCCGCTCGCGGCCGATCTTCTTTGGAATAATCCCGAGCTGGCACCATCTGCCCAGCCGCTGCACGCGTCCTATGACGAAAACTGGTGTGGTGGCTGGGACGACCTCTTTCCCAACGACGAAGCAGGCCTGCTGGCAGGTCTCCAGGTCCCCGATCACGGTGAATTGTGGACTGGCTCATGGGACACGCTACCGCGCGATGACAAAAATCTCGTTCGCCTCGATCTCCGCTTCCACACTCCGATTACGCACTTCCTTGTGGAACGTTCGCTCTCTCTGCGCAGAGACAGTTGCGTTCTCGAATTGCAATACCGCCTCACCAACCAAAGCTCAATACCGCTGCCGTTTCTTTGGAAGCTGCATCCCGCGTTCGCCGTCTCTGCGCAGCACCGCATCGATTTTCCTGCCATGAAGGTTGTCCGGGAGACGGACCTCCCGGGCACTCTCGAGACAGCGCCGCCCGTTTTCGACTGGCCCATCGCCGACACAGCAGCCGGTAGACTCGATCTTCGCAACGTGCCCGACGTCTCATCGCGAGCGCTACATTTCTTCTATGGAACGGGTTACACGCAGGGCTGGTGCGGAATCACCAACAGATCCAACCGGCTCGCCGCCGCCCTGCGTTTTGATCCCCAGGTCTTCTCCAGCTGCTGGCTCTTTGCAACGCACGGCGGATGGAATGACCTGAACGTTGTGGTGCTCGAACCTGCCACCGGCTATCCCTTCCGCATTCAATCGATGATCGATAGCGGAAGAGCCCACGTACTTGCCCCTGGCGAATCCCTCGCCACCACCGTGCTGTTTTCAGTGCAAGAAGGGCTGGATTCGATCGGCGGAATCGCGGAGGATGGAAACATTCTGCCCGGCCTTTAGGGTGAAATAAATCTGATCAGGCCTGCGCCGATGTGTCCACAGAAAGAAGAATCGCTGCCGCGATTGCAGTAAATGCGCCCATCGTCTGCAGACCAGTAAGCCGCTCTCCCAGGATCAGAACCGCCAGCAAAACCGTGAGCAGCGGATAAAGCGACACAAGTGAAATCACGATGGACGCTTTGCCGCCCGACTCCAGTGCGCGAAAGCTCGTCCATGCTCCAACCCCATTCAGCGCCCCACCGGCAATAGCGGAAACCACTACCAGCCTTCCGAGTCCCCATTGGAGATGAACAACAAGCATCACCACCGCAGACAAAGCAACCATGGCCCAGCAGAACCACAGAAACGATCTCTCGCTGGTGATCCTGTTGGTGGCCAGCTTCTGCGTGATTCCCGAAATTCCCCAAAGAACTAGCGCCGCGATGGAGAACCAAAGCCACAAGTGCATACGGTCGTTTCTCCTCTCTAGACGCTAAGCATGTAAATGGCGGCAAACGCCAACGCAAGGCCGAGCCACTGCGTGCGGCCGAGTTTTTCCTTCAGAAACATAAGTGCCAGCAGCACCGTAACCATCGGAAACAGCGCGGTGACCGGCGCGACCACCGAGGCCTTGCCTCCCTTCACCAGCGCTTGAAAGAAGGCGATGTTGCCCACTCCGCCCAGAATGCCAGTGAAAAATGCCCAGAATATCCCCGAGTTGCGATTCGCACTTACTTTGCCACGTTCCCGATGGACCGTGATTGCCACAAACACCATCAGAGGTGCCAGACCCGCCGTATAGAGCAGCTGGTTCATGTAGGCGTCTACGCCCGTGGATGCGATTTTTGAAACAAGACCCCAGGTTCCCCACAGCACAATGGTCAGCAGCGACCACAAGAGCCATTTCGGAATGCGCCTGGAAAGCGCCAGGTTCGAATCTGCTGAAGTAGACTGCACTGGCCGAGCATAATGGCTATGCGGAATGACCGGCAATGCCTTACCTGCTCCCTCAACCGTGTTTTGCGGATAATTCTTTCGTTCTAACACCCTGCCGCTTACCTGTCGTACGCGAGACGCTTTATCATCACCGCGACCTGACCGGGAGATAGCCATGAAGATTACCGCCGTTGAGGCAATTCATCTGCGCGCCGAAGATCCGCTCATCGAGCTCTTCGACGGCTCTTACGACGACTGTGTGCTCGTGGTTCACACCGATGATGGAATCACCGGGATCGGCGAAACCGAATCCATGGCGCCCGCTATCCAGGCCATCGTCAAGGGACCATCCGCTCACAACCATGCCCGTTCACTCTCGGCGGTTCTTATCGGGAAAGACCCTTCCGATCCCGTTGGGCTTTGGAACCAGATGTACGAGTCGACAGACTATGTTGGACGTCGCGGACTTGCCATGCACGCGATCGGCGGTGTCGATCTGGCGCTGTGGGATCTGAAAGGCAAGATCGAAGGCAAGCCGGTCCACGAACTGCTCGGTGGCAGAAAGCGCGACCGTGTGCCTGCTTACGGAACCATCTACCCGATGGCCAGGACGGAGGAGGATGTCCGCGCTCAGGTCGCTGAAGGCCAGTCGAAGAAACTGCGGAACTTTAAATTCGCAGCAGACCCATGGTGGCTCGATGACATTGCTCTCACTGCCCGCCTCTTGAGCGCAGCCCGTGCACAGGCTGGCGACGACGCGCATTTGATCGTCGACGCCGCGCTCTCCTACCGAACCGCACAGGAAGGTTTGAAGCTCTTTCCAATCTACCGGGACATCGGGCTTTGGTTCCTTGAGGCACCCTTACCCCTCGATGATGTTGAAGGTCATCTCGAGATGAGCTCTCACGGTATTCCCACCGGGGTAGGGGATCTCGGCCTGACCCATGTGCGCGAGTTCATCGAAATGATGGACCGCGGGGGCGCCAGCATCTGCCAGCCGGATATCTCGCAGGTGGGCGGATTCACTGGACTCCAACAGATTGCCTCCGCTGCGTATGCCCGCGGCAAGCGCGTGATCACCCACGGCTACAAGACGAATATCGAAATCGCTGCCAATCTCCATTTCCTCGCAGCCCAGCCAAACGAAGAGCCGCTCGAGTTTTCTTTAAGCCATTCGCCCCTTCGCTGGCACACAACGCGCGAGCACTTCCCGGTGGAAGATGATGGCTGCGTCCGTGTTCCGCAAGCTGCGGGTCTGGGCGTAACGCTGAATTTCGAAACCATCGAGCGCTACCGGTTCCTGAACATGTAGCGCCATCCAGGGTGTCCACGCCTTCAGCGGGTCTGCAGTGGCTCTATTTCTGGATTACGGCGTTCCTGGACGTCCTTACATATTTCGGAGGCTGGACAGACTGCGTGATCGACACGACAGAATCGTCCTCTGCCACAACTCCACAATCGAATCGAACTTTTTTGAAAGTAGCCCGTCCCCGCCCAGTGACGCGCACCTGGCTGGTTGCAAGATCGGGCCGCTGGGCGGCCAGGCGAAGAGCACCGACCGTCGAGTTTTCAATCGTCATACTCGCGTCGTCGTTCACGCCAAGCCAGTCGGCATACACCTCTGAATTGACGACCGTGAGGTTTGCATGACTACTTGCAATCAGCTCGTCAATCTGTGAATCATGCAGCCTTAGCTTCGCGTGCCCGCCTGCATACACATCCCACGTATCCACATTCACATCGTTCAGAGTGATGCGGAAAGGGCAGTTCGAGGCGCGAGGTTCAGGAAAGACCGCAGGCTCTGATGCAGATCCAAGCCGCCCCCTGGGAAGATGCAATGCCCCCTCGCAATCCGGTGAAAGCGCAAGTTGCACGCGATCCATGTGCGCCAGATCGGCCGTCGATCTTCCATGCAGATACAGCAGAAAGAATTGAATGCGCGCATCGGTAAGCTGCGCGTGTGCTCCCGAGCCGAAGTCCATCGTTCGCGTGAACGCACGATCTACTGGAACATTCTCGAACCGGAGATGATCATCCTCATCCGAATGCGTGGAAAGAAATACCAGTTCCAAACCATTCGCGGCCACCTGGCTCTCCCGCGAGATCTCAAGCTCAAAGATCTTCAATCGGTTCAGCTGAGCATGAACATGATCCAGGTGGAATTCAGAATTAGTTGTGACAAAACCATTCACATCCAGATCACCCTTAAGAAGCCACATAGGATGCGCGGAGCCCGCTGGATCCATCGTCGACTGCCGGATAATTACGTGAGCCGGGCCCTCGCATCTCAAGCCGCTCACGCCATTAGGCGCCCCCGTCGGATCAGACACCAGCAGATGCACATTTTCGATTCGAAATGTTGCGCCTTCGGCAACGCGAATTGGCCCATGCAAATGCAAAGTCAGATTTCTCAGCGTTACCCGGCCTTGCACAAACAACTCACCTTCATGCTGGAACTCACCTGGACCCGACAGCACCGCGCCGTCATGCAGTGAGGGAAGGGGAGTCTGTGCGAACAGCGATGAGCACATCCACAACAACAAAGCGATCCGGCACACAACTCGTGCGTCCATCTGGAAACCTTCCTGTGAATCTCGACCGCTCAATGCACGCGCAACAGGACCTTCAGCGTGTCTCCCGGGTTCGTCGTGATGCGATCGAAGGCCTGCTGCCCCTCTTCCAGCGCCATCTCCACGGTCCACGGAGTCAGGTCAATCTCACCGGCGATAAGCAGCGACAACGAACGTTCAAAGTCAACCGGCGTATACGCAAACGACATCAACACTCTGTGCTCTTTGCGAATGCTAGTCACGAAGTCAATCTCGCTTTTCTCGGCGCCCATTCCCAGCAGGGCCACGGTGCCCCCAGGCCGGCACAGATCGAATGCAGCCTGGCGCGCCGCTCCCACACCCGAAGCATCCAGCACCAGGTCGAGCCCGTGGCCGGCGAAGCGTCGCGCCTCTTCCTTTCCCTCATCGCTCGATGCATTCACCGCGGCAGACGCGCCCATCTGTCGGGCAACTCGAAGCCGGGCATCACTCAGGTCCTGCACCAGGATTTCTCGCACGCCGAGCCGCTGGGCGGCAAGCAGTGCGAGGGATCCCATGGTTCCCCCTCCTACAATTCCCATGCGGAAAAATGGCGCCGGAGCCGCAATGCGAAACAGGTGCACAATATTCGCCAGCGGCTCCGCCATCACAGCCCGCGCATCGCTTAACTCATCCGGAATCTCGTACAAGTGGGAACTCGGCAGAGAAACGTACTCGGCGTAGCAACCCTCGGTGCGATCCAGCCCCAGAAGGCGCCAGCTTGAGCAAAGATTCTGAGCACCGCTCAGGCAAGCCGTGCAGTATCCGCAATGGATCAGAGGGTTGGCTACCACCCGCTTGCCCTGCGGGGTGCGCCCTACCAGTTCGTGGCCCAGCACCAGGGGCGGAATGCGCCGCCGGCTGTGGCCCAGAAATCCGGAAACATCCGACCCGCAGATGCCCGCTGCGGCAACAGCGATCTCCACCTCGTTTTCACGTACTTCAGGACGAGGACGGTCTTCCATCAAAACCTGTTTCGGAGCGGTATACACCAACGCACGCATTCTTTTCTCTTTCTATCCGGATACACCCTGGGTCTCGGCGACGGAGGAGTCAGGACTGCCCCACCGATGAGGCTGGTTAGCGAAAGCCCGCGGCGTGCAGTGCATATATTTCTTGAATACAGAGGCAAAATAAGCAGGATTGCAGAAGCCGCACCGGTCAGACACCTCTGACACATGCATGCGCGGGTCCAGCAGCAGGCGCTTGCCCATCTCCAGTTTCTGACGAATCAGATACTCTTCCAGCGTCTGTCCTGTCGTACGGCTGTACACTCGCCCCAGGTGTCCTGCAGAAAGCTTCAAATTTCCAGCAATGTCCTGAATGGTCACCTTATCCGGTCCGAACTCCCGCGCGATGCGGTGGGTCTCGGCCACAATCTTTTGTTCCCGCTGGCTGTACAGCTGCATCACGTGTTGGCGCAGCTGCTCAACGAACGCGCGGAATGCGTCAGTCATGGCGAACGTGTTCGGCGCACCCATGATGAGGTGAAGGGCATTCTCGCGCGCCTGGTTGACGGGGTCGGGATTCACGGCCATTGCGCCGAGCTCCCGCGCCAGGTGTTCGCACGCCCACGTTAGAAGTCCCCGCGCCTGCTGAAGCTGCCCGGCCGACGTGCCCGTAGGAGCCGCCGCTGCCAGAAATTCCCGCAGAGAAGCATTGATGCTTGTGGGATCTGCGGCGTTCAGCGCTTTCAGCACTCGAGCCAGCGCTTGCGTCGGCTGCTGTTGCCGTTCGGGAAGTGCCTCAAACCAGTTCAACGTGGAACGCCCGGTGTCGAGTGCGGATAGCGCTTCATGATATGCACGGAGCAGCTCGCTCGTTTGTGGATGCAACGCACTAATGCCAATCCGAGCGTTGAGTAGCCCATTTGCACGCGCAACACGCAATAACGCCTGCCCGATTTCATCCACCAACTGGCGCTCGTGGCTGGTCGTCCGCGACTTTTGCGTGGTAAAGATGCACATCTCTCCCGGCGCGATCACCGTGGACAACGTATTCGGCCAACTCCTGCACCGGTCCTCGATGCTGTGCGCAACTCGGGCGAGCGTAAGCTGCTTCGTAATACCTTCCGCCGAGATCCGCTCTACCGCAGGATTGTTGCTTCGGTTGACTCCATCCTCCTGCGCCGTCTGCATCCGCACAACAAGCAAGCGGTCCGGCAAGCGCTCCAGACCAACATTGCGCGCCAGGTTTTTGAGCATCTCCATTCCATCAGTTCCGTGGTTGGCCATCTGACCTGATAGCAGCTTCTCCGCAAGCTCACGCCGGTCCAGAGAGAGTTCCCGTTCACGCACCTGCTGAAACTCGCTCATGATTTCCAGCCGCTTCCAGGCGTTGGAAAGGTAGCGCGCGAAGACCTCCAGCATTCTCACCATCTCGGCAAGCTGAGCGGTGGTGACTACCGGCACACGCTGATAGGCCTCTTGCAGGCGGGTGAAGTCAATATGCGGCTGATTCTTTAAATCCTCATGGACCCTGGCAAAGCTCTCGGCGGTAGGCGGTTCCGTAACTACCTGTCCGCTGAAGAGAGTGCCGAGATACTTGCCTTCGCAGATCACCGGCACGGCAATGTCGGTCAGCCCCACATGGCACGGATATACGTCACTGCGCCCGGTGGCACGGCAGCGCGCTTTCGCCGGCTTGTCACTCTTGGCGCAGGTCTGCTCTTCGTATGCGCCGAAGCCGTGAACGAGGTCACAAAAATGGGTGCTTGGGCTCGGAGAGCTGCGTCCCTGCGTGTCCATGGTTCCGTGCTGCAGCTGGACTAGGGCGTCCCCTGTATTAATCCGCGGACGCTGCGAGGGATCAAACAGCTCCAGATCTTCCGCCCACATCAGCTCGACATTGCGGATCGGGCTTGAACTGTTCAGAAGTACGAGGAAGTACTGGAAGAGCTCAAGGTCTTTCTTGAACTCTTGCTTGAGAGTTTCACTGATAGCGGCCTTGTGCTTCTTCATCGCAGCGGACCCCCACGGGATGAGGCGGAGCCATCTTATCCGTTCGAACCGAACTCCGAATACTGAAAAATCAATAGTAGCCTTACGTTTTAACGATGCGAATTCCGTATTATTGCCAGGACGTCGAAAGCGATCCTCTAGGGATGCGCCCGGACGGTCAACCCACCATCTACCACAAGGCACGTACCAGTAACCCACGCGGCACGCGGACTTGCCAGAAAAGCAGCCGCCTCCGCAACATCCCTGGGCAGTCCCCTGCGGCCCAGAGGATGAAGCGCTTCTGTTTGGCTCGCCAGCTCGGCAGGATTTGGAGCAGACCGAAGCCATTCCTCCCACATCGGGGTGTCGATATAGCCTGGACAAACCGCATTCACGCGAATTTGTCTCGGTGCCAGTTCCAGCGCCAGGTTTCGCGTCTGCGCCACCAGGCCCGCCTTCGAACACGCGTAAGGTATTGAGTTCGGGAAGGCATGTTCGGCATGAATGGAACTGATGTTCACCACCGCCCCGCCGGCGAAGGGAAAGAGCGGCAGCAGTGCCTGCGTGACGAGCAACGGTGCGCGAAGATTCACGGCAATTACACGGTCGAAGAGTTCGCTTGTGATTTCCTCGAACGGCTGATCCGACTCGATGCCGGCGTTGTTCACCAGAACGTCAACCCGTGAGCCGATAGATGCAATCTCTGCCGCAAGCTTTTTGATCTGGTCTGGGTCTGCCAGATCCGCTACAACATAGCTCGATGCGCCTTCGCCGCCCCGCATGGCATCCGCTGCCGCAGCCACGCCCTCCGCATTGCGGTCTATCAGGATAAGTCGCGCACCGCGCGCTCGCAACTCTTCCGCGATCGCGAGTCCAATTCCTTGAGCCGCTCCGGTCACAACTGCCACGAGATCGCGATATTCATTTGTCATTTCGGGCTACCTGCGTCTTCAACAAACACCAGTTCCGAACTGAGCGGCTTTGCCAGGTGCACTTCAAGTCCCTGTTCCATCAGCCGGCTGCCCTTCTCCGCAGCATCGGGCGCGCTTCCATCCTGAAAATGCAGCTTGTAATTCCGAGCGGGATCGAGCCCACGCAGAATATAGGAATGATGGTCTTCATCCGGTGTGGTCCCGCGAAATGTGAACACAAGGCCCTTACCCCGAGACGAATCCCAATATTGAATGCCATCCCAATGCACGCCATCCGGACGCGCAGATACGTGGTACAGGCTCGCATCGCGAATCAGGGGGCGAAGTTGCTGCTTGTATAGCTCGAATTCTTCTGCCGCAATCTTGTGCTGTTCCGGTGTCCATGCGGTGGTGTCGGTCATGATGGTGAGCCATCCCATCATCCCGCTACGCAGCATATAAAGAAAGTTCTCAGTGTGCGGCACAGGCCACTTTTCCACGTAGCTCTCCAGCATGGCCGCGGGAAGCATGTAGCTCGTATCATAAAACGCTCTGCGGTTCGACAAAGGATCGTAGGTGTCCGTGATCGAAAAGTAGTCGCCGTGCGCGGCAGAACCAAAGTCGACCATGCGACCGCCGTCGTTGCAGATCTCGAACAGCAGTCCCGGATGTTCCCGGCGCGTCTTTTCGTAAATATCGTAATAGGCATTCACAGCATGGTAGCTAACGTCGGTCGAGTTGGAGGCGATCACGAAGGATGAACCCCAATCGTGCTTCACGTTCATTGTGCTGCGATTCGGCGGAGCGTGCGGATGATCGTCGCGCACGCACCCTTGCGCCACCAGGTATCCATCGTGTTCGATCATGTCGAGATGGTAGTCATCCACCATGCGTTTTACTTCGTTGGCAAGATAGTCATGCGCCGCCGGAACCCCAAGGTCCACCGTCTGCCCTTTGAACTCTTCGGGTTTCCAGTCAGGCGGCAAATCGGTCACCAGCCAGTCGCGCACCTTCTCATCGTTCACGTTGAGTGCCCCGGGCTCCGTGTCGAGCGCAGCCTGCGTCCAGTCAACCCAGATGCCGAAGCGAAGCCCCACCTTGTGCGCCGCGTCCGCAATTGGAGCCAGTCCGTGCGGAAACTTCGTGGGGCTCGGGTACCAGTCGCCCACTCCGCGAAACCAGCCCGCATCGATATGGAACATTTCCAATCCCAGATCCTTTGAGTCGCCAATCATCCGCAGCGCAAGCTTCTCATCCACCTGCATCCCGCTACCCCAGCTGTTATTCACCAGCAAGGGATAGTGCGCATCCTTCCATGTCAGCGGATTTCCCAGTACATTCCGCACCCACGGCCGCAACTGGTTCGCGGCTCCGTCCGCTCCGCCTGAGAAAACTCCTAGAAACGCAGTCGGTGTTTTAAAGCTGCCCCCTGCAGTGAGCCTGGTGCGATAAGGGCCTGGATCGGGATTCAACCCCAGAACCGTGCCGAGTTCATCGCCCTTTCGTTCCAGCGAAATCCGCGTACGTCCGCTGAACTCGATTCCTGCATACCATCCCCGTTGTGCTCCTTCGCGCTCGAACACAAACTCGGCAGGAATAATTTCGCGCGGTTGGCCCGGTTGAGGAAGAGCATAGGTCGAAGAAGTACCGGTCCAGATGTAGCCGTTAGCAATCGCCTCATTATGGGTGCCATGACCGGAAGGCGTGTTTGATCCCTTTTCCACGTACACGTGCTCCAGAGAGGCGCCGGTGGCATAGTGGACCGCTAGCCGCAGGGAGTCGATCATCGGCAACCATAGCTCCTTGCCGCTTAAATTCTCCACTTCGATGTAGTGTTCCATCGCGCCTGAACTCGCTCGCGACTCCCATACCCAGTGCAGTCGCAGATGAGGTTCGGCAGCTTCGTACACAAATACGACATGGCGCGAGTCGGCCTCTCCCAGATGCGGCTGCAGCTTCCACTGCACTGCAACACTCGCCCCGTTCACTTCCACGGTCGCCGGCAGCGATTCTCCCACTTTGTTTTCCAGCTCCAATTGCTTTCTGGCCGAGATTGACGCGATCCGCGGCTCCGCCCCATTGTTTTGCAAGCAAAGGCTCACATCTGAGTTTGCAAGTTTCGCAGCACAGGAATTTGCGGCAACCAGCCGTGCCCCGCCACCGAGTGTCACTGCAAGCCCGGTCACGATCGTGATGCTTTTCCAAGATCCTGGCTTTCCCGAAACATTTCCCATGTTCAACCTGATTCTCCATACCCGCATTACTGAAAGCGCTTCGTCGTTTGAGCAAAAAGAGCGCGGCGCCCACTCATCGAACGCCGCGCCAATAGTCGAGCCTCTCGTTAAAAGAAGAAGCGAATACCAACCTGCATCACGCGCTGTCCGTATTTGCCGTTGATGCCGCCGAAGACCGGCGAATCAGGGTCGTTGATAATCGAGCCGAAATTCGCATGGTTAAGGATGTTCTCCGCTTCAAGACGCGCTTCGATGTAACGTGATGTTTCTCCAAGGTAGAAGCGTTTCAAAATGCTTGCATCCGTTGTAAACACCCCAGGATTACGCAGGTTGGAAAAATACACCGGCGAGTTGGCGAGACTGAAGTCCGGCGTCTTCACGAACGCCGTCGGGTTCAGAACACCTGCCCCAGTTTGATTCACAAATTCCCCGTCTACGACCAGTGCGTCGCTATTGCTGCCGCCCGATTTGCGGAAGCTCTGGTTCGCGAAGGACCACCGAATCGCCGCGCCGGGTACCTGATTTCCGCCATCCACATGGGGTACCTGCACCGGTGTTCCATGCACGCTCCACGTTGTGATACCCGCAAGTGACCAGCCGCCGGCAACTGCGTCCAGCACGTGCTGCCCCGCTCCCTGGGGCGCGGCACCCCACATCCTGCCATGGCCATAAGGCAGATCATAGGAGTAGTTTAGTTTCATTGTCTGGGGCATCTCGTATGGAGCGACCCCATACCCCTCCATCAGGTTATGCGGATTTTGCAGTGCCCCGGCCGTGCTGCCGAAGACATGGATGTCCGTACTGCTGGTGTTGGTCAGAGTTTTGCGAATCGAGTAGGACGCGAGCAGTTCAAGTCCGTGATAATGCCGGCCCTGAATCTGAAGATTCACGAAGTTCGAGAACGATTTGCCCCACGACGCCTGTCCGGGAGTTGTCGAGTTCGTACCCGCATACTGTGGCGACAATCCAAGCAACTGACTGAGCGAAACCGTCGGCTGCGCCGAGAAGTTCAGAGACTGCCCAAAAAATGGATTCGGTACCTGATCGCTCAGGTGGTCGCCAAGGCTGTAGTACTCAAGCGGGATGTTGTTCAAACTCCAGCCCCACACATTCGTCAGCAGGTGAACCCCCTTGACGCCGAGGTAATCCGCCGTAATTGCCCAATTGTTGTTGAGTTGCCTCTGTAGGCTCAGACCCCACATGTAATCCGTGGGCGTGTCGTAGTGATTGATCGTCGTGCCGGTCTGGTCAAAATTTCCGGCCGCACCAAAACTGGCGTACCAGTAATCCTGGTTGTTGGTAAGAGGAGGCACCCAACCGAGATTCCCCCCGGTTACTGCCGGGAAAGCAGGTAAGCCGTGATCACCGCCCCACTCGCTGATCCAGTGCTGCCCGTCTGTGCTTGAAACCTGGTTGAACGTGTTTGAGTTGTAGTAGAAGCTGAGCCAGTCTGTTGCCAGGCCGTTCAAACCCTGATCGATCGTGCCGGCACTTATGTGCACGACAGTTTTTGGATCGACCGCCCAGTTGATCCCGAGGCGCGGCTGCAGATTCACAACGTTCGTCGAATAAAGGTTCTTCTGTGGGTACTCCTTGGTGCCCAGCAGGGCAACCCGGCCGGTCGCACCCTCCGATAGCCATTGCGGCGCCGACAACCCGGCCAACCCGGGTACTGCACTCGTAACCTGTCCCCAATTCCAATCGCCGTTCGCCGATAAAACGTTCTTGGCATTCATGTCGTACATCAGGCTGCCCGGAACATGCCGGCCCTGCCGCGCACCGTCATGATCCCAGCGGAGCCCCATCTGCACCGTCAGCTTTGAGTTCACTTTCCAGTCGTCCATCACATAGGCTGCTTGGTTCCAGCCATAGGGAGTGATATCCCAGTTGCCCCAGTTGAAATAATTCGCCGAACCCATCATCAGTTCCGCCAACTGGTTGCCTGAGGATCCGTCGTTCTGATTCCAGTACTGGTTCGAACCGCCTCCCGGATTTACCCACGCCACGCCGGTCTTGTCGCCGCCCTGCTCCGTGAAACGAGTGAAATACTGTTCGTACCCGAGCTTCAATGCATGTCGGCCCCACAGGCGTGTTACCGAAACTGCACCGTTTGTCGACTGCGTGATGAAACTGTCAAATTCATTCCCGCCCACATGCGTGTAGCAGCCCACGCTTCCGCTGCATGCGTTGATTACCGGCGGAATTTCCTTCGTCGATTTTTCGTTGTTGTTCTGGATAAAAGGGTCAAACGGCCATGTTGATGTATCGATAATCGGGTCAGGCGCGGAACCGTTTCCTGAGACGCCGTTGCTGAAAAGATTGGTTACGCCGACGCCCAGCCGCACACTCAACACCGTCTTTGGATTCAGAGTGGCGGTGTACGTCAGACTGCCACTCCAATCCGTATCCGTGGTTACCGATTCTGCCGCGTGCTTGAACGGGGCTGGAATATTGTTCGTGAGCGCCGATCGGCTAATGCTGCCGAAGAGATGTTGTGCGTTCGTCAGTGCCTCATCTAATCGGATGAAGTACTTGTCCGTTGGCCGCGTCACATTGATCTTGTCGTACCGATTATTGAGGAAGTCTGTGTTCGCCGACGGAGCATGGTTCGGCTCGGGCCACAAGTCGAGATATTTCAGGAACAACGCGCTCTGTCCTGAAACGCCGGTCCCAAAGTTCGCCGGAATCTTGTTGCCAGGAAATTGCGGGCGAACCCAGCACTGCCCTGAACTTGCCAGTTGATCCGCCAGAGGCCCGGTGCACTGCGACGAATTCGAAGTATAGGAGCCATAGAACGGGTCGTAAATGTTCGCGTACACCGGGTTTCCCTTGTCGTAGTTGATCACCGTCTGCGAGAAGTCGCCCTGCCGGTTCAGATCGGTTGGAATCGAGCTAATGACCTCCTGTCCCTGCGAGAAACGCTCGCCCTCCCACGCTGCATAAAAAAACGTGCGGTCTTTTCCGTTGTAAAGATGCGGAATCCGCAGCGGTCCGCCAACTGCGAGTCCGTAGTTCTTTTGATTAAATGCCTGGCGCGGATTTCCCAGCGAGTTCGATGTCCAATCGTTGCTGTTCAAGTTCTCGTTGCGGAAGTAGAAGAAAGCTCGCCCGTGATAATCGTTGGTGCCGCTCTGCGTCTGCATCGTGATGATGCCGCCGGCGTAGCGCCCTTTGTCCGCCGTCAGCACGCCACTCTCCACCCGGAATTCCCCAATCGAATCTGGCGTCGGAATCGCGCGGTTCGTTGCATTGAACTCCGCTTCCTGCACCGGATTTCCATCTACGCTGATGCTCGTGCCGTTCACTTGTCCGCCCGAGACGGAGTAGCTGTTACCGGTGTTTGCGATAAGGTATGCCGCGTTACCCAGAGTGCCAATCTGGTCAACCGGTGGACCGCTGCCCTGGATCGCCGGCGCCGTAGACGTCAAATCGAGAACGTTGCGGTTCAACTGCGGCAACTCCGTAATCATGGCGTTGTCGAGCACCGAGGCAGAGGCCGCATCATCGGACGAAATCAGCGTCTGCGCTGCCGA
>Ga0157378_10000687_pt1 | contig 31778 bp, 31 predicted proteins | sample M65metaG_FD_115309 | JGI IMG/M metagenome (GOLD analysis project Ga0157378, IMG submission 115309) | Miscanthus rhizosphere microbial communities from Kellogg Biological Station, Michigan, USA - M6-5 metaG | ecosystem: Host-associated > Plants > Roots > Rhizosphere > Soil | place: USA: Michigan... | reverse complement strand
CGATTACAACGGCATCATCGCCGGCGCGCCCGGGAATAATCGGACTCACCTCTACGCCTGGTCTATTTCGGTGGCACAGACCGCCCACAAGGATGAAACAAGTTACATTCCGCCGACTAAGTACGCGATGATTCACAAAGCCGTGCTGGAAGCCTGCGACGCGATCGATGGGCTGAAGGACGGATTGATTGGCGATCCCACGCGATGTCCTTTCGACCCGAAGGTATTGGTTTGCAAAGGCGACGACGGTCCTTCGTGCCTGACTCCAGCCCAGGTAGAAACCGCCAGGAAAATTTATTCTTCGGCAAAGAATCCGCGAACGGGGCAGGAAATCTATCCGGGGCTCGAACCGGGAAGCGAAATGGGATGGGCCATTCATGCTGGGCCGGAACCACTCGCGTATGCCACCGATGGATTCAAATACGTTACGTTCAAGAATCCGGTGTGGGATTATCGATCCTTCAATCTGGAGAGTGGCGTCGCTCTCGCTGATAACGTCGACGATGGCATGACCAGCGCCATGGACTCCAATCTGAAGGATTTTCTGGGCCGCGGAGGAAAGCTGTTGATGTACCAGGGATGGAGCGATCCCAATATCTCACCGCTCAACACGGTCCATTTTTATCAAAGTGTTCTGAAGACGATGGCCGGAGCGGCGAGTGATTCGGTCCGGCTGTTCATGTTTCCCGGCATGGGGCATTGCGGCGGGGGAGATGGGCCGAACACTTTTGACGCCATGGGCACGCTCGCGCAATGGGTGGAAAAGGGGCCGCCACCGGATCAACTCCTGGCGTCTCATCGCGCGGGCGGCGCCGTGGACCGCACGCGGCCCATTTGCGCGTATCCAAAGGTCGCCGCGTACAAAGGCACGGGAAGTATTGATGATGCGGGAAATTTCGCGTGCCAGGCGCGGTAAGACTCTCGGTTCGTCTTGCCGCGAAATAGCAACAAGCATATACTGCCCGCATCTTTGTTGTTCGGGGGTAGCGATGACCAAGAGGTACATCCTTCTTCCAATTCATGTTCGACAAAATTTTTGCAATTCTGAACATCAGTCCGGCGAATTCGCAGAGCGGTGCAGCCATGCAGGTTGATAACGGCTTAATGTCGCCTCCGCGGTTGCCGGTGCATTTGGTTGCACATTTTTTTCCCAAAGTGCTGGCAATCTTCATGGTGTTGGCAGGATTAGCAGTGGTTTCGCCACTGGCCTGCGCGCATCACGGAAGCTCAGCCTACGATTTCTCAAAATTGATCACATTGAAGGCGACGGTGACGAGCCTGGAGTGGGGCAATCCTCATTGCATCCTACATTTTGACAGCAAGGATGAGAAGGGCGCCATTACGCCGTGGTCGTTGGAAATGTACAATCCCTTGTGGATGGCGCGCGCGGGGTGGAACAAGGCTACGCTGAAGCCCGGCGACGAAATCGTGGTCACTTTTCATCCGTCGAAGAATGCCGGCGGGAACGGATTTATCCGCATTCCTGAAAGCAAAATTGTGTTCCACGGGCAATCGCTCAATCTCGATGAAAACGGCTCGGCCTCCGCGCCACCGCCGCCAGCGAATTAATTTCGTCTAGTGTGGCGCAGGCTTCAGCCTGTGGAAGTTTGCCCTTGCAGGGACCAAGAGCCACAGGCTGAAGCCTGCGCCACTTATGGCGGATCGGATTTTGCTTTTCCAGGTAACTTCGCTAGACTGACGGACCGATGAAAATGCAAAAAATTACGATGATATCGATCGTGGCGCTCATGATTGCATTGACGTCTGCCCCGATGCTGTCAGCCCAAAGCGCACCCGCTTCGAGTGAGTCAAAAAAACAAGCGGCATTCGATCCGCACGATCTGTCGGGCCAATGGTCGGGAGGTTTGGGAGGTGGGCTTCACTCCAACGGAAATCCCCCCGTACTTCTTCCGGAGGCGAAAGCCAGGTTTGAGGCCAACACGGCCGAACTGAAAACCACCGGCGTGATCACCGTGGATCCAACTTTTGGCTGCGAACCTCCGGGCGTCCCGCGCATCTACGATCTGGGTTCTTCGCTGGTTGAGTTCTATCAGGCCAAGGACCGCCCGGACCGCATGTTTATTTTCTACGAGGTCATTCACACGTGGCGGACCATTTGGATGAATGGCCGGCCCATGACCGACAACGGCGGTGTGCCCAGAGCGCTTGGATATTCCATGGGACGCTGGGAAGGAAATGATCTGGTAGTAGACACGACGGGATTTTCCGATTGGGGTTGGGTAAATCGCGCGGGTTTTCCCCATAGCGACGCCCTGCATTTGGTGGAACGCTTTCATCGCATCGACCGTGAGCACATGCGGCTCGATCTGACGCTGAATGATGCCAAGGCCTACGAGCAACCCTGGAAAATGGCCATCGACTTCACACTGAAGCCGGACTGGGATTTCGCGGAAACCTTCTGCCGCCCGTCGGAATCAGCGAATTTCAAAGGGAACGGAGACCTGACGGCTACTGATCCCGGCACCGTTCCGGCGAAGAAGCCTTAGGAGCATTTCTGGTTGGTGCCGCGGCCGCGCGACGCTGTCAGGCTCAACAGGGTGCGGGAAAACTCAATGCGCTGTCATTCCGAGCGAAGCGAAGAATTTCTCTTTGTTTGTTCTCTTATACTTAAATCGAAGAGAGAGTCTTCGCTTCGTTCAGAATGACAGAAAAACTCATTTTTTTCGCAGCCTGTCAAGTCATCTAAGACTCGGAATATAAAAATGGACTCGAACCAAGCGGTTCGAGTCCATTTTATTTTATGCGATTCGCTATTTGATCGTAATTTTCTCCACGGTCCATGTAGAGCAGTCGCCCTTGATCAGCACGTTGTCCGATACCGCGTGCATCTCGTGAATCAGGCAGCCGGTCTGGCCGTGACCCATGCTGGTCTGCGCCCATCCCAGCAGCTTTCCTTCATGGTCCAGCCGGTAAATCTTGCCGGTTCCATCGCCGCTGTAAATGTACTTGGGAGTGACCTGAACGCTCCACGGTGCGCCGATGCCGCCGATGGATTTCTTGAAGTTCAGATCATAGTCATAGACCTGGATGCGGAAATTCCCCCGGTCGGCGACGTAGACGTTGCCTTGCGGGTCCGTGGCGATTCCGTGCGGGGTGGCGAATTGATTCTCGCCGGAACCGTGCGTTCCCACGGCCTTGACCCAGTTGCCGTCCTTGGCGATCTTGACGACGCGGGAGTTGCCGTAGCCATCGCTCACGTACATATTGTCCTGCGGATCCCAGGCGATGTCGGTTTCCCGGTTAAAAGTGCCCATCACTCCCACCGGATAGCGCTCTGCGACCTTCTCACCCCGTTCGATGTAGCGTTCCATGTAGTCGATCGCTTCGGGCTTGCGGCCGAGCGTCATTTTCACGTTAGCGTTGGGATCAAATTTGACGATCATGCCGGAACCTTCGTCCACCATCCAGACGTTGTCATATTTATCGACGCGAACGGAGTGCGCGAAGGACGCGGCGTAATTATCCGGGCCCCACATTTTGACGAATTTCAAATTCTGATCGAATTCGAACAATTCCGCTGCCGTGCCTCCACGAGAGCTGCCGCCCTTGCCCGTGCGTGAGTACACAAACAAGTGGCCTTTCGAATTCATGGAAACCCCTTCCGTTTCGCCGATCGTGTGATCGGGAACGACGAGGTTCAAAACTTCTTCCGTAATTTGTAATTTGGGAGTCGCCTCTTCGAGGGCAAGCTGTTTGGCTATTGCGGCCTGCCGTTCGGGACTAGGGGGACCAAATTGAGCACGGACCAGAAATTTGCCTGCACCCGCCAGAACGCCAAGCACCAAAAACGAAAATAGCACGAGCGAACGTTTCATTGATGGATCTCCTTTTGGACATGGGCGCCCAATCGGGGCGTGCCGGGACGCTTGGCCCAGGTTTTTCAGTTTTCCACTCGAGGCGCGTATGCTACACCCAAATACGTACCGTCGCGCATATTTGTTAAACAAACATCAGTGATATGCAGTTAGAGGGGCGAACCGTAGTATTTGAAAGGATGCCTGGCCCAACCGCGTGGGCCCTGATGTAGTGATCCGGCCCGGTTTTGTAGAGGCCTTTCCGTTCCGCTCTTTTCGGAACGGAAAGGGTATCTTGGCCCTCAAACGGTGTCAGCAGCCACTTTTCTCCCATGGTTCCGATTCTCAGGTGCCTATGCTAAACTATCGAGGCAATACGCAGGGATACGTCCCCCAACTTGTTTCCCAAGAGGCGATTAACATGTCTGGGCACTCTAAGTGGGCCACAATCAAGCACAAAAAAGCGGCTACCGACGCCAAGCGCGGCCGCATTTTCACCAAACTGATTCGCGAAATCACCATCGCCGCGCGCGTAGGCGGCGGCGATCCGGATTCCAATCCGCGTCTGCGTACAGCTATCCTGGCCGCCAAGAATGAGAACATGCCGAACGACAACATTGAGCGGGCCCTGGCACGCGGCACTGGAACGCTGGAGGGCGAGCAATACGACGAAGTGAATTTTGAGGGCTACGGCCCGGGCGGCGTGGGGATGATCATCGAGGTGGTCACCACCAACCGCAATCGTGTGGTCAGCGAGATTCGCCACATGATGAACAAGAATGGCGGCAACATGGCCGAAAACGGGGCTGTCGGCTGGATGTTCAGCCGCAAGGGCGATATCGTGGTGTCCAAGGAAAAGGCCAACGAGGACAAGATGCTGTCCATCGTTCTGGATGCCGGCGCTGAGGATTTGCGAGATGACGGCGAGGCTTGGGAAGTACTGACGCCTCCGGAAAGTTTTGAGCCGGTTCGCGAAGCGCTGGTCAAGGATGGCGTCACTCCGGATTCCGCGGAGATCGGTTGGGTCCCCCAAAACTACGTGAAGCTCTCCGGCACTCAGGCGGCGCAAATGCTGCGGCTCGTCGAAGCGTTGGAGGAACATGACGACGTGCAGAAAGTATCCGCCAATTTCGATATCGACGAAAAAGACATGCAAGCGGTAATGGCTGCGCAGTAGTTTTCAGTAGCACAGACTTCAGTCTGTGGGGTTTGATTCGAGCCAGGACAAAAATCCTCAGACTGAAGTCTGTGCTACACAGTGCCAAAAAAATTGTGGCTGTGCGCCCTGCCTCCACGTACACTCGTTGCCGTGCCGCTTTCCTCTGAGACAAATGGTATTTTTTATCGCGTGCTGGGAGTTGATCCGGCCGCCGCGGGGGCCACGGGGTACGGCGTAATTGAAAGCGACGGACGCCGCTGCCGCATGCTGCGCTTTGGGGCGCTCCGAGCGACGCGCAAAGGCCCGGAGCATTTCCCCGAACGCCTTCACGAAATTCACTCCATGCTCGCCGCATTGATTGAGGAATTTCAGCCGCATGGGGTCGCGGTCGAATCGGTATTCACCGCGCTGAACATGAAGACAGCCCTAAGATTGGCCGAAGTTCGAGGCGTTATTCTATTGGCGGCCGCGCAACGGGGTATTCCCGTATGCAGTTACTCGCCGCGCGAGGTTAAATCTTCCGTGGCCGGCTACGGAAACGCGGCCAAGGAACAAATGCAATTGATGGTGCGCGCGGTGCTGGGAATGAGCGAGACTCCCGAACCGGCGGACGCGGCAGACGCGCTGGCTATAGCGCTTTGCCATGTGCAGTCCGAACAGTTCCGCGCCCGGCTTCGTGCACCGGCGGTTAAGGGAGTGCTGGGGGCGGAACCGGAGCGTGCCCCTGCCTCGCAAGGCTTACGCAGCCGCACGGCACCATCACGCATCTCATAGTCAGATGACTCGAAACCTTTTTATTTTGCGATGCATGTGCCTTTTTGTGGGCTTATGCCTGTTTCTTCCGGCGGGAGCAAGTCCGGGCGCCGCTACCGTTACCTACCGCCGTGTGTTCAAGAACAGTTCACCGGAATTCATCGAGGTCAAAGTAAGCGAAGACGGGAAATCCACCTTCGATATCCGCCGGCTCGACGATGATGCGGATCCGCAGCCGTTTGAAGTCGGTCCTCCTGTACAGAAAAGAATTTTTGAACTGACAGCCGAACTGAATCACTTCACGGGCGCGAGTCTCGATATACAGAAGAAAATTGCCAACCTCGGTCAAAAAACGTTGCGTTACGAAAATGGCGCCGAGGCTCACGAGACGTCATTCAATTACACGCTCAATCCATCCGCCACGCAGCTTATGCAGATTTTCGAGGGACTAGCCAAGCAGCAGCAGGATCTTGTTTTGCTGGAACGGCAGGCCAAGTTTGACCGCCTGGGCGTAAACGACGCGCTCATGCAATTCGAGTCCGACATGGACCATCGCCTGCTTCCAGAGCCCGAGCGCCTGTTAGGCATCCTCGACCAGATCGCAGCGGATTCACATTTTGTGGAGGTTGCGCGTTCGCGCGCTCGTGCGCTAGCGGAACGCATCCGAAACTCGCGCGATCACTGACAGTATCAGTAGCACAGGCTTCAGCCTGTGGCATTTGAATTTACTGTCGCAAAAGCCACACGCTGAAGCCTGTGCTACCGCAAAACCATCCCGGCGTATCCGACAACTTCCTCCATGTCCCCGCTCACCTCTCCGGAAGTCGCGTAACGAAGCAATTCCGCGCGTGAGGCTTCCAATTCTCGCGAGGCGACGAGCGTGGCGACCACGGCGGCATATCCGCACATGGAAATCTTTTCATCGCGCACCGTATCAAAAAGTTTCTTAGGTTCGAGAGCGAGTATTTGATCGATAGCTTTGCGATCCTTCACGCGAGTCATGGCATCGCTCTCATAGTGATTCATGTCCGAGCTGGCGATGATGAGGATCGGCTCGTGCTCCGCGGCAATCACCTTGGCAATTGCCTGCCCCAGGGCTTCCAGCGTTTCCCACTTTGCGGGACCGATCACGATGGGAACAAATGAAAACGATGTCGGAGCAATACGCTGCAGGAAAGGAAGCTGCACTTCGAGCGAGTGCTCCGCGCTGTGCGCCACTGCATCTTCTTGCAACGAGGGGCACGCGCCAATAATTTTTTCCGCCAGGGGATGATCGACCGGCGCCGCTCCCAACGGCGTCTGCCAGGCGCCGTCGGACAGGATGGCCAGGGAAGCGCCGCGCGGAAAATGGCGCGGGCCGAGCAGGATCACGCGTGAGGGAATTTCGATGCGCCGATACACTTCGCCCGCAACAGCGCCCGAATAGACGTATCCCGCGTGAGGAACCAGGCAAGCGCGAACGCGTATTTTCTCTTCTTTGAGATTGCTTTGCAGGAAGGAATCGACCGTGGTGCGCAGCATCTCCGGATCATCTGGATAAAACCGGCCGGCGACTGCTGGAGGACGAATCATGGCGAGCCCTTGCGGCTCATTTCGGTTTGGAGGGCTTGCCTTTGATCTTGAAGGCGATGTCTCCGCCGTGCTTGTACCAAACTTCCACTTTGTCTCCGTACTGGTAGCCGCCCGCGTTAAAAATTTCCTGCATCTTGTCACGGATCTCGGGAGAATAACGGAAGGTGTGGAGTTCACGCATGTCGGTGAGGCTGCGCACCTGAAGAGACTGGTACAGCATGTGCAGAACCTCAAACCGCGCCTTGATAATTTTTTCAGATTGTGGAACGGCGCTCGCGGGAGTCTGTGCGCTCACGCCGGAGGCAATACCCGCCAGGATGGCGCCGCTGAGCACAATGGCCGCGGCGAGCAGGAGCGCGTGAGTCTTATTGCGAGTCATCGAGTGTAATTTTCAGTGACTTCAGAAAGCGCATGTCCTGCGGCGTTATTTCAAACTTGGGTTCTTCACGTTCCTCGTGCAGGATCTCCTGGTCCACCTGGATGTGCAGGGATTCGAGGAAGCGCCGGTCGGTGGTCGTGATTTTGGCGTTCTCGGCATCGCGGCGCGCCAAGCCAATCGTGGCATCCAGTTTCAACACGATATCGAAACCTGCGGAGCGCACGTCCGAAATCGCTTCCGAGATTCGACCGGATTCCGAGACGGTGTCGTTGATGGCGTGTCCCAATTCGCGCAGCAGTTGTTTCAGATGATCGTCCAATTGCACGATGGCCTCCCTCTGGAAAGTTCCCCTGTTTCAATTGTAGGGCGCAGTGCCGCGGGAAACAAGTCCCCGGATTCGGAGGTGAGTGCTCAATTCGCCTACTCCCTGCCGGCACAGCAGAGTCCAGGCCAAATCGTCACCCTCGAATTGTTTAGTAGCGCCCGCCTTTAAGGCGCGGATCGTCTGGACTACAACTTGCCCGCCTCAAGGCGGGCGCTACGTCACCGTTTTGTACTAGAATTCAATGGTGGTCACGCAACCTATGGGACTCTGGGCGACGCTGCGGCATTCTCTCCGCATCCTGTGGCGCGCCGCTCGCGAACTGTTTCATGAAGTCACGGGCGCCGTGTTCTTCATACTGGCCGTGGCGGCGATTCAGGCTTCCTGGCGGGCCTGGCATAACGGCGGGGGTCGTTGGCTCGTCGGCGTCACCGTCGGTTACGCAATCGTGATGGTTCTTTTTGGTGTTCTGTCATTCCGCGATTCCAGGCGGGTACGATGAATCCGCTCACAGATCAGACCGCCGGAAAATCACCCGCCATCAAAGAGCGCAAAGAGCGGTTCACTACGCTGGGCGGCATTCCTCTGAAGACGGTTTATACGCAGGAGGATCTTGCCGGTCAGGATACCGAATCCGCCATCGGCGTCCCTGGAGAATTTCCATACACGCGCGGCATTTATCCGACCATGTACCGCGGGCGTTTATGGACCATGCGGCAATACGCCGGATTCGGAACCGCCGCGCAATCCAACGAACGATTCCGCTATTTGCTCGGCAAAGGACAAACCGGATTGTCGGTCGCGTTCGATTTGCCGACGCAGATTGGGCACGACTCGGATCACGCGCTCGCCGCAGGTGAAGTTGGAAAAGTCGGCGTAGCGATTGATTCGCTCGAAGACATGGAAGCGTTGTTCGACCAGATCCCGCTGGATCGCGTGACGACCTCCATGACGATCAATGCGACCGCCGCGATTCTGCTCGCCTTATACGCCGCCGTCGCCAAAAAACAGGGCGCGGATTTGCGGAAAATTTCGGGTACGGTGCAAAACGATATCCTGAAGGAATTCATCGCGCGCGGCACGTACATTTATCCGCCGCGTCCCTCAATGCGCATTGTCACCGACCTCTTTGCCTGGTGCCGCACCGAACTTCCGGCCTGGAACATGATTTCGATTTCCGGGTATCACATTCGCGAGGCCGGATCGACGGCCGCTCAGGAAGTGGCCTTCTCGATGGCCGACGCGATTGCCTATGTCGACGCCGCGGTCGCCGCCGGATTAGCGGTCGATGAGTTTGCTCCGCGAATTTCTTTTTTCTTCAACGCGCACAACGATCTGCTTGAAGAGATTTCCAAATACCGGGCTGCGCGCAGGCTGTGGGCGCATCTGATGCGTGACCGCTTTGGAGCAAAAGATCCCGATGCGATGAAGCTCCGCTTTCACGTGCAAACGGCCGGAAGCTCGCTCACCGCGCAGCAGCCGGAAAACAACATCGTACGCGTGGCGATTCAGGCGCTCGGAGCCGTGCTGGGCGGCTGCCAATCGCTGCACACGAACGCGATGGATGAAGCGCTGGCCCTGCCGACCGAGGCTGCCGCGCTTCTGGCTCTGCGCACACAGCAAATCATCGCCCGCGAAACAGGCGTAACAAATACGGTGGACCCCGTTGGCGGTTCCTACGCCATCGAGAAATTAACCGATGAAATTGAATCGCGCGCAATCGAGTACATCGCCCGGATTGACGCGCTCGGCGGAGTTCTGCGCGCGATCGAAACAGGCTATGTGCAGGGCGAAATCCAGAAGGCGGCCTACGAGTATCAGCGGGCCGTTGAACGCGGCGAGCAGATCATTGTGGGCGTAAACCAGTTTGTGGCGGAGAAAGAAACGTCCATTCCCACGATGCGCGTGGATCCCGAACTGGAGCGCGCGCAGATCGAACGCGTCCAGGCATTGCGCGCCCGGCGCGATTCCACTCGTGCCGGCGCCACCGTGGCCGAAGTCGAGCGCCGCGCGCGCTCCGGAGAAAACTTGATGCCCGCCATCGCAGCGGCGGTTGAGGCCTATGCCACCGTCGGCGAAATCTCCGACGCCTTGCGACGCGTTTTTGGCGAATACACGGAGTCCGTTGTTCTTTGATTTTGTGGCACAGGCTTCAGCCTGTGGAGCTCAGTGATTGCAAGGCCAAGCCACAGGCTGAAGCCTGCGCCACTCCAACCGTGCGGCCAGTGCTGGCACGACGAATATGAAACTCATACTCGCGTCATCTTCGCCTCGCCGCGCGGAAATTCTGCGCAACGCTGAAATCAAATTTGAGATTTGCGGCGCGGAAGTCAATGAAACGCCTTTGCCTCGCGAGACAGCGAGCGCGATGGTGGCGAGACTCGCAGAGGCAAAGGCGCGAGCCGTTACAGAATCAATCGGAGCCCCCATAGGCCAATGCATCGTCATCGGGGCGGACACGACCGTCGAGTTAAATGGAGAAATCCTCGGCAAGCCGCGCGATTCCGAGCAAGTCCGCGAAATGCTTGGCAAGCTCAGCGGGAACACACACAGAGTCCTCACGGGAATCTTTCTTCAGCGCCTGCCCGACCAAGTCACCCGAGCGGCTGTCGAAGTTTCGGAAGTGACGTTCGCTCCGCTTTCCGAAAACGAAATCGCCGATTACGCGGCCAGCGGCGAGCCGCTAGGCAAAGCGGGCGCCTACGCGATTCAAGGAATTGCCGGCCGCTTCATATCCAGGATCGAAGGATGCTATTTCAATGTCGTTGGACTGCCCTTGGCGAGGCTGCATGTGCTACTACGTGAGCTGGGCTGGCGACAAACGGGTTAGGCGCGGGCGGCAAAACAAAAAAGGGCGGTTGAGTGAACCGCCCTTTCACATCCGAACTCGATAAGACGCTGGAGGGAACTACTTCTTTTCCTCAGTCACGGTTGTGGCGGCCGGTGGAGGTGGAGGCGATACTTGTGTCGACTGCGCGGCCCCTGAGCCTGCGCCGTGCATTCCGTCCTTGAAGCTGCGGATTCCTTCACCCAAGCCGCGCATCACTTCCGGAATCTTCTTACCGCCAAACAAAAGCACCACGATGGCCAGCACTACCAGCCAATGAAATGGGCTGAACTCTCCCATAAATATACCTGCCTTTTGAGTCGTTTTCCGTCCCGCTGACGGGCACCACAAGACTCGACAACGAATTATAGCACGTTAAAGCGTCGGTTTCCGCTAATCAGAATTCAATATCCAGCGGGGGGGAAGTCGGAAGAGTTTGGCTGGCAGGTCCGGAGTGGTCCGGAGGACCACCCTCAACTTTACGGTAACGCCGATTCGATTTCTTCGAGAATCGCTCGCGCTGCGGATACCGGATCCGGAGCCGCGGTGATGGGGCGGCCAATCACCAAGTAGTCGGCCCCCGCTCGAATTGCCTCGGAAGGCGTAGCGACACGCGCCTGATCGTCAGACTTGCTCTTTCGCTTGCCTGCTGAACCTGAAGCAACTGCGGGGCGAATGCCAGGAACCACGATCAGGAAATCTTTCCCGCAAGCCCTGCGAATCGCACGAACTTCATGGGGAGAAGCCACGACGCCATCCATACCTGCTTTTTTTGCCAGTCGAGCCAGTTGAACCACGCGCTTGGACGCTGGGCCCGCAACTCCCACTGCCTTCAGTGCGGCATTATCCATACTGGTCAGAATCGTAATTGCCAGGAGCTTAGGCAATTGGGACTTAGGGCCGGACCCCGCGGCTTCGTCCCTCGCTTTTACGGCCGCGCGCATCATCTCCAAGCCACCTAGGGCGTGGACGTCCAAAAGACGAACTCCGGGCAATCGCATGGCGCTGGTTACAGCGCCTTTGACGGTGTTCGGGATGTCATGGAATTTCAGATCCAGGAATATCCCGCTCCCCAGCTTGTCCAATTGCGCGACCGCGGAAGGGCCCTCGGCAGTGAATAAGTGTATGTTTATCTTAAAGATGCCAATAAGTGCTGAGAGTGACTGCGCTAATTCCAAGGCTGGTGGAAGTGTATCGAAATCCAGTGCGAGGATCAGTTTCTGGCGGGCCAGCTCATTCACGATGTTTGGGGACCTCTAGCAATTCGACTCGCATGCGCGAGACGCCATTGTCCAGGATACCCAGCCGACATGCAACCACATACGAAACGTCCAGCTCGCGGTCATCGATAAAAGGACCCCGATCGTTAATACGGATAAGCTGTGCTACGTGAGTCTTGGGATTTGAAATGCGAACCAGGGAACCGAATGGCAAGTCGGGGCTCGCACCCGTCGCGGCGTACATATCGTATTTTTCACCGCTGGCGGTTTTTCGCCCCTGAAACTTGCCGCCGTACCAACTCGTTCTTGCAGTCCAAACTCTGAGTGGTTTTAGGGGTTGGCTGACGTGAGCTACCAGGGGAGCTTCCAAGGCTTGGGTCACCAGGAACATTAGCGGTAACCAACGGAGGGCGGCCCAGATCATGAAAAGTCGCCTACGCATCATGTCCCCCATTCATAGGCACGTCGAAATCGTAACATGCGGTGATGGATGGTTCAAGAACAATCGGCCTGAAATGATCCTGTTAAATCATTGATTCTATTTATGTTAGTTCTCCTACAGCATCTTTCCAATTGATCTAAGATGTGAATGCAAGCCCCTGGCTGCGTGAAATTCGCTGTTCCAACTTGCACAGCAGAAGCGCCGGCAATGACGTACTCCAGGACATCTTCCGCTTTCTCGATTCCACCCAAGCCAACGATGGGAATTCTCACGGAACGCCTGGCCTCATAGACGAGCCGCAGTGTGATCGGCTTGATCGCCGGACCGGAAAGTCCGCCTGTTAGCCGGCCTAGTTTCGATTTTCGAGTTTCAATGTCTATGCTCATAGCCTGGTAAGTGTTCGCTACCGTCAAGGCATCGGCCCCGGCCTCTTCCGCAGCCTTGGCAATGATCCCGATGTCGGTGACGTTCGGTGAAAGCTTCACCCACAACGGACGCCGCGCGGCTTGGCGGGCGGCGGACACGACTTCGGCTACCATCTGGGGATTACTCCCAAACTGGATTCCGCCGTGGGCCGTGTTCGGACAGGAGATATTAAGTTCGTAGGCGGCGAGGCCCTCGGCGGCCTCAAGGATGCGAATCACGCCGATGTAGTCATCTAGTGCATACCCGAATACGTTTGCGATGATCGCAGCTTGATATTGGCGCAAGGCGGGCAGTTTTTCGGCGACAAAGGCCCGCACCCCAATATTTTGCAAGCCGACAGCATTCAGCATCCCGGAGGGTGTTTCGCAGAGGCGAGGAGCTGGCGCTCCGGCCATCGGTTCCAGGGAAAGCCCCTTTACGACGATTCCGCCGAGCCGGTTTAAATCCACGACGTGGGCAAACTCCACGCCATAACCGAAGGTGCCGCTGGCAGCCAGAATGGGGTTGGAAAGACGCAACGCGCCGACGTTTACGGAGAGATCTATCGCGGTTGGCACATTCACCGGGGGGATTCTAACATGACGTTTTGTGTGCCGAGGTGGAACGCTTGTGGAAAAACATCGGAAATCTGAGAGCACTCGATAACCCGAGCTTCGAGAGCGGCTGGCTCTATGCTAGGATGTTCGCCCGATGCGAATTGTTGAAAAGACGCAGTTAATGACGGCGACGGAAATCGACCGCACACTGCAGCGTTTGGCCCACGAGATCGTGGAGAAGAGCGGCGGCACATCGAACCTGGCGCTGATCGGAATTCGCCGGCGCGGAGTTCCGCTGGCCAAACGGATTGCGCAAGCGATGCGCGGTATCGACGGCGTGGATGTGCCCGTAGGAACTCTTGACATCACCCTGTATCGTGACGATCTATCCAAAGTGGCGGCGCAGCCTGTCCTGCAGTCCAGCGACATTCCGTTTCCGGTGGACGACAAGGATTTGGTGGTCGTGGACGACGTGCTCTACACAGGACGCACGATTCGCGCGGCGATGAATGGCCTGTTCGATCTGGGGCGTCCGAAGCGCGTGCGGCTGTGCGTGCTGATTGAACGCGGGCATCGCGAGTTGCCGATCGAGGCGTCATTTGTCGGACGCAACGTACAAACCAGCGAGACCGAGATCATCGAAGTCCGCCTGAATGAAATCGATAAAGAAGAGCGCGTCGTGCTCGTCGAACGCGTTTCCTGACCCCGGCTCCAGGTGTGACAGGTCGTGCCCGATTTTTCGAGGATAGTTGTGCCATTTCGCTTCGGCCACATGCTTGGGATTGAACCGCTCAGCGCCGACGAAATTTTATTTTTGCTGGACCAATCGAAACCCTTCCAGGAAATACAGCGGCATCCACTTAAGAAATTAGCGACGTTGCGCGGAAAAACCGTAGCGCTGGCGTTTTTCGAGCCTTCCACGCGCACGCGCATCAGTTTTGCGACCGCCGCCGCTCGGCTGGGCGCCGATCAGATGAACCTGCAGGCGGAATCGTCCAGCCTGAAAAAAGGCGAGTCGCTGCTGGACACGGTGCGCACGCTTGACGCGATGAAGCCGGATTGCATCGTGATGCGGCACAGTTCCTCGGGAGCGCCGGATTATGTGGCGCGCAATCTGGACTTGCCGGTGATCAATGCCGGCGATGGCACGCACGAGCACCCCACACAGGCGTTGCTCGATGCTTTGACGATTCGCGACCGGCGCGGCACGCTCGAAGGGTTGAACGTCACAATTCTGGGCGACATCCTGCACAGCCGCGTGGCGCGCTCCAACATTCACCTGCTCTCAAAATTCGGCTGCCATATCACTCTGTGCGGTCCGGCTATGTGGGTGCCCCGGGAAATCGAGTGCCTTGTTCCAGAGCGCGCCTCTGTCCGGCGCGTCACACGCATCGAGGAAGCTCTGGAAGACGCGGATGTCGTTATGACTTTGCGAGTTCAGCAGGAGCGAATGCACGAGCCCGCGCTGGCCATCGATGAATACATCATGCAGTTTCAACTGACTCCGGCTCGACTGCGCATCGCCAAGCCCGATGCATTGGTGATGCACCCGGGGCCGATGGTTCGCGGCCTGGAAATCGATCCGGCCGTTGCCGACGGGCCGCAATCCTGCGTGCTGGAGCAAGTGACAAATGGACTGGCCGTGCGCATGGCGCTGTTGTTTCTGATGGTCGGCGCGGACACGTCTTCGGAAAGGGATTCTTCTCATGCTGCTGATTAGCAATGGACGCGTCGTCGATCCCGCAAGCGGGACTGACGCGCCCCGGGACATTCTGCTGGACGGCGATCGCATCGTTGCGGTTTCCGCGCATGGACAGTTGGCGTCACGTGCGCAGGGAGCGGAAGTCTTCGATGCTGCAAATCTGATTGTCGCGCCCGGATTCATCGATCTCCACTGCCATCTGCGTGAACCGGGCGGCGAATCTTCGGAGACGATTGAGACCGGCACGCGTGCAGCGGCGCGCGGCGGCTTCACGGCTGTTTGCCCCATGCCCAATACGCGTCCTGTGAATGACAATGCTTCCTTGACACGCTCGATCATGGAACGCGCCGCCGCAGTTTCGCCCGTGCGCGTTTGGCCGATTGGCGCAGCGTCCGTCGGCAGTAAAGGCGAAGCGCTTGCGGAAATTGCGGCAATGAAGCAGGCCGGAATCGTCGCCGTTTCGGACGACGGGAGGCCGATCGCTACGGCGAAACTTTTGCGCCAAGTGATGGAATATTGCCGCGCGCTGGATTTGCCGGTGATCGATCACTGCGAAGACAGTTCTCTATTTGCCGGCGCCGTGATGCGCGAAGGAAAACAGTCGGTCCGGCTGGGCCTGCGCGGAATGCCCGCCGCTACGGAATCACTGGCGGTCGCGCGTGACGTGCAAATGGGCGAGCTGACCAGTTGCCGCCTGCACATTGCGCATCTTTCGGCGACGTCTTCGCTGGAACTCGTGCGCGCAGCGAAATCCAAAGGACTGCCCGTCACTTGCGAAGTGACGCCGCACCACTTCACGCTCACCGATGAAGACGTGCAGTATGACACGCGTTTCAAAATGAATCCGCCGCTGGCATCACGAGAAGATCGCGATGCTCTGATCGCCGGCCTGCGCGACGGAACTGTCGATGCGATTGCAACAGATCACGCTCCCCACGAAGCCGCTTTGAAAGACGTCGAATTTGACCGCGCGCCGTTCGGCGTGACCGGCTTTGAGACCGCCATCGGACTTGCACTTGAACTGGTGCACGCGGGAACGCTTTCGTTGAACCGCATGGTGGAATTGTTCACGTCCGGACCCGCACGTGTCCTCGGAATGAAGCGCCGCATCGCGGAAAATGAGACGGGCGACCTGACTATTTTTTCCACGCAGCACAAATGGATCTTCCGCGCTGCAGAATCCGCCAGCAAGTCGCGCAACTCGCCGTTTGATGGCCGCGAATTTCGCGGTGGACCTATCGCGACGATTGTTGCGGGCCGCATCGCCTGGCGGCAATAGCAATAGTCGATCAATCGGACAGAAGCATCGAGTTGGATGGCGCGGACTTCACAGGCTGCGAAAAACTCAAACGCTGTCATTCTGAGCGAAGTGAAGAATCCTTCTTTTGTTTGTTCTCTTATACTTAAATCGAAGAGGGATTCTTTGCTTCGCTCAGAATGACAGAGAAAGTGATTTTTTGCCGCAGCCTGTTCAGGTTGTCAGGTTTAGATTGCACCCAACTTAAAATCTAAATCAGACAGGCTGATGCCTGTCCTACTTAAGCCGGAATTCGCGAAAAATTAGTGCGCGCCTGGCTCGGCGGCGGGGTGCATGCCGTGTTGCGGGACTTCGTGAACGCCTCGCGGAGGGGGTTCCTGGTGAATGCGGTAGAAGTGATCGAGGGGGCCGGGCCCTTTGCCAATGGCATAACCTTTTTCGATGGCCTTGGTTACGTAGGCTTTTGCGAGCAGTACGGCTTCACGTAAGGGACGCCCGCAGGCAAGTTGCGAGGCGATGGCCGATGCGAACGTGCACCCCGATCCGTGCGTATTTTCACTTTTTAGATGTTCGCCGCCGAATCGCAGGACTTCCATTCCATCGAAGAGAACGTCAATGGCTTTTTCCATGTGGCCGCCCTTAACGACCACGGCACGCGCTCCACGCTCGACGATTTTGCGCGCGGCGGCTTCCATTGCGGCGTGATCCTTGATCGCAATCCCAGAAAGAATTTCGGCTTCGGCAATATTCGGGGTCACAATCGTCGCGCGCTTCAGTAATTCTTCGGATATATATTTGATCCCGCCCGCATCGACCAGATCTTTTTCACCGGACGTCGACTTCATCACCGGATCGAGAACGACCTGCGCAATACCTGCGCGGTCCAGAAACTCGGCGACCACGACTGCATTACCGCGATGGCCCAGCATTCCGATTTTAACGGCGGCGATCTTCATGTCCTCCAGAAGCGCGTCCAGTTGCGCGCGCAATTCCGTGGCGGGAGTGTCATGCACGGATTTCACGCCTTGCGTGGATTGCACAGTGAGGGCGGTGATGGCCGCGACGCCGTAGCAATTGTGCGCGGCGATGGTCTTGATGTCTGCGGCAACGCCCGCTCCGGCGGACGGATCGAAGCCTGCGATCGTCAGAACGATCGGGGGAGCTGAATTCAGGTGATTAGACAATGCTTCGAATCCTCCGCGCAAAAAATCGCCCACAGAAAAGTGGACCGGCCGCGCAAAAATCGTCGCGCGAGCCGGCAGTTCGAAATGTACGCGCGTGATGGCGCGCGCGCAACACAAATTTTCAGGAATGCGAGGATCAGCGAATTACAAATTGACGAGCTGCGAGAGAAAAAAAGAGAAGTGCGCCTCAGGGAAACAATCCACGCACTAAAGTCGCGTCAGCGACGCGGCCCACGGCAAGAATGTAGGCGGCCGCGCGTGGGTAAACGTGAAATTTGCGCATGCTTTCGTGCACGTCGTTGAATGCGCGGCGCATCACGAATTCCAGTTTGGAATTCACTTCCTGCACCTGCCAGAAAAATCCCTGCAAATCCTGCGCCCACTCGAAATAGCTGACGGTGACGCCGCCGGCATTCGCCAGGATGTCTGGAATGACGAACACGCCTTTGCGGGAAAGAATTTCATCCGCGTGCGGCGTGGTGGGTCCGTTACTGGCTTCGGCGACGATTTTCGCTTTGATCTGGTCGGCGTTGTGCAAAGTGATCACGTTTTCCAGCGCCGCGGGAACCAGGATGTCGCACTTCAGGGCCAGGAGCTCGTCATTGGACATGCGCGATGCGCCCGGCATGCCGACGACGGTGCCCGAACGTTCTTTATAGCGCAAGGCGCGCAGCGGATCGATGCCGCGCGGGTTGTGCACCCCGCCGCGGGAATCGCTGATGGCCACTATTTTTGCCTTCTTCTCTGCGAAGAGCCGCGCCACGGCCGAGCCAACGTTGCCGAAGCCTTGAATTGCGACACTAGCGCCGCGCAAATTAATCTTTTTCAGCTTGCAGGCTTCCTCGACCACATACAGAACTCCGCGCCCGGTCGCATCCATCCGTCCTTCGGAACCGCCGATCGAAACCGGTTTGCCCGTGACGACTCCCGGAGCGGCATGTCCGACGGTCATGGCGTAGGTGTCCATGATCCAGGCCATCGTCTGCGAGTCAGTATGAACATCCGGGGCGGGAATATCCACTTCCGGACCGATGATGGGTTGAATCTCCGCGGCGTAGCGGCGCGTCATGCGCTCGAGCTCGCCTTTCGACATGCGCTTGGGGTCGCAGATAATTCCGCCCTTCGCGCCGCCGTATGGGAGGTTAACGGTTGCCGTCTTCCAGGTCATCCATGCGGCCAATGCCTTCACTTCATCGAGCGTGACGTTCGGGTGATAGCGCAGACCGCCTTTGGCCGGACCACGCGACACGTTGTGCTGCACGCGAAATCCGGTGAAGACTTTCGTCTGGCCGTTATCCATTTTTACCGGGACGGAAACTTCCATCACACGCTTCGGCGTCCTCAGGATCTGGCGCAGTCCGGGATCGAGCTTCAAATATTCCGCCGCCATGTCAAACTGAATCTGCGCGATGCGAAATGGGTTCAGCTCTTCGCGCGGAGCCATGCGCGGGAGAATCGGTTGGGCTTGCGGAACGGTTTTCACCACCGTGGCCATGGACTTTTTTCTCCTTGAGTCTTGCGACTACGCACTTGCCGCGCGCTGTGAGGAGCGCTGGTACCGCGAGCGACACTCGGCAGAACAGAAATGCAGCACCTGGCCCGCTTGCTCCAAAGGAAAAGAAATTTCGGTTGATACGTACGTGCCGCACCACGCATCGCGATGCAAGGGAACGGCGGATCGCGAGTCCCGCGGGTGAGGCACGGGTACATGTCTGGTACCCAGAGCCTTCGCAAGCAGCCGGCGCAAAACCCACGCCAGTCCCTGGCCCATCCACCGATCGATTCGCTGTTGTAAGTTCACCCGTTCGACGCTTCCCAGCGGCCGGTTGCGGCCCAGCCTGCCGCCTCTATTCTCCGGCCTCCCACGTTGATCGTGTTCCGAAGAATCAGGCGGGCCGAAGCCCTTTGAGTGATTGACATCTGACGGTCAATGTACGGTTGTTGTTCCGTGCATTAACCCGAGTGTAGTCAACCCGGAAAAGCGGTGTCAACCAAAGAACCCGGATATTTTCGCCAGAGATGCCTCGGAAATACGTAACTAAGCTAGTATGGCAGGCTAAATTCACTCAAACTATTAATAATGAGACACTTAGCAGGCCTTCAGGACAGGGTGGCCTTCACAAGGTAACACGGGCCTTTGTTAGTCGCCGAATACACCGCACGAGCTGGAGCGGTCGTCCGACCGAAAGCGAAAATCAGGACTTTGTGGGGATGCGGTCTGTACCTAAATAGGACCGCAGCGCTTCTGGGATCAAAATGGAACCATCCGCCTGTTGATAATTTTCCACGAGTGCCAGCCATGTGCGTCCGACGGCAAGACCTGAGCCGTTGAGCGTGTGCACGAATTCGCTCTTGCCTCCGCCTTTGGGCTTGAAGCGGATGCCGGACCGGCGCGCCTGGAACGCTTCGGTATTCGAGCAGGAAGAAATTTCCATGAATTCATTTGCCGAGGGCAGCCACACCTCAATGTCATACGTTTTTGACGAAGCGAATCCCATGTCGCCGGTGCAAAGTCCCATGATGCGATAATGCAGCCCGAGCTTCTGAAGGACTTGTTCGGCGTTGGCGACCAGCGATTCAAGTTCTTCGTAACTTTGATCGGGGCGCGTAAATTTAAACATTTCCACTTTTTGGAACTGGTGTTGGCGCTTGAGGCCGCGAGTGTCCTTGCCGGCCGCTCCGGCTTCAGAACGAAAGCAGGCCGTCCAGGCGCACAGCTTTATGGGCAATTGGTCGGCGTCGAGCGTTTCGTCGCGATAGTAGCTGGTGAGCTCGACTTCCGAGGTAGGCGTGAGCCACAGATCCGTGCCTTCAAGATGAAACATGTCGGCTGCGAATTTCGGAAGTTGGCCCACTCCGGTCAAGGCGTCCGTATTTACGATGAAAGGCGGCAGGATTTCCGTGTAACCGTTCGCAGCGTGTGTGTCCAGGAAGAATGCAGCCAGGGCGCGTTCGAGCCGGGCGCCAAGTCCGCGATAGACTGCAAAACGTGCGCCGGTCATTTTCACGGCGCGCTGGAAATCGAGGATGCCTGCGCTCTCCGCGATCTCCCAATGGGGGCGCGGCTTGAAATCAAATTTGGGGGGAGCGCCCCAGCGGCGCACTTCCACGTTTGCGGAAGCGTCGTGCCCTACGGGGACCGAGCTGTGCGGACGGTTAGGGACGGTGAGCATGAAATCGGAGAGCAGCGCATCCAGTTCGGCGACGCGCACGTCCGCTAATTTGATTTCCTCCGAAACCTGCTTCATTTCAGCCAGTAATGCGGAGACGTCTTCTCCAGCCTTTTTGCGGCGCGGGATTTCCTCGCTGGCCTTGTTGCGCTGGGCCTTCAATCGTTCTGAGGAAGTGATCCGTTCCCGGCGCTCCTGATCGATCGCGCGAAAGGCGTCGAAATCGATGGTCACGCCGCGATGGATGGCCATCTGCTCAAATTCCGCGAGGTGTTCCCGAAAATATCCCAGATCATGCATGCGGGATAGGATACATGAAGAGGCGCGATTCGTGATCTGTGATTCGCGTATCGCATCAGAAATTTCGCGGATATTCCAGGCTGTTTACTCTTAACGCCGCGAGCTTTACGGCTTCCCGTTTGCTCCACACGGGCCGTGCTAGCATTAAATTGGAGCTGAAAATGGCAGACCTCGTGCAATCAGAAGAAATTTTTGCTAAGCCCATTCGACGCAAGCCGGGGGAATTTGAATTCATCCGCTATCAAGCGGATGGCCCGGTCGCGCGTCTTACGCTGCACCGTCCGGAGCATAATTTATTGAACGAGCAGATGCTCCGCGAACTCGCGGATGGCATAGGCATGATCGCCGAAAACGGGACGGTCAAATTGATCGTTCTGGATTCCGGCGGCAAGTTTTTTTGCGCAGGCGTGGATATCGGTGAATATACCGCCGAGCGCGCATTTTCCATGCTCGATGCGTTCCACGCTGCATGCATTGCCATGGTCGAAGCCCCTCAACCGGTGCTGGTGATCGTGGACGGCGCAGCCATTGGCGGGGGAGCAGAACTGGTGGCCTATGGCGATCTGGTGGTAGCCACGCCGCGCGCGCGTTTTGCACTGCCGGAAATCACTATCGGAATGTTTCCTCCGCTGGCTTCAACTATGTTCCCGCACATCGTCGGGCCGAAGAGGGCTCTCGAACTCGTACTGACGGGCGAAGCGATCTCCGCCGAACGCGCCCGCGATCTGGGCCTCGTAAATCGCCTAGTTCCGGAAGCGCAATTGCAAGCCGCGGTCAACGAACTGATCGGGAAAATCACCGCGCAGTCCGGCGCAGTGCTGGGGATGGCCAAGAAAGCTGTTCTTGCCGGGATGGGGATGTCGCTGCGTGACTCCCTGCGCCATTCCATGAGCATTTTCCTGAACGAACTGTATCGCCTTGAGGATTCCCAGGAAGGTTTGCGCGCGCTGCTTGAGAAACGCAAGCCGCAGTGGAAGAATCGTTAAGAGTGACGGCGCGACCGGCTTGAGTCCGTGCAAATTCGGATCCGTGGACGCTGAAATTAGCCCGCCTCTTCAGAGGCGGGGGTTTTCTGAAGTGGCGCGCCAGAATTCAGTCGTGCCGAAGGCGCCTTCCCGCCATGCGGGAGATCTTCATGGACGATCCGCAAATCACACCTGATCCGAATCCCTCCGAAGAGTCAGCGCATCCCGGTCTTGGCCAGGAATCGGTACCGGCAGCCGAGCAGGCTATTGATTTGACCGCAACTCCGTCAAGAGTAATTGTCCCGCAGCAAAAGCCAGCGGACGATCCACGCATCGCCGTTACCTCTTTTTTTGCGGACATAGCGGAGCAGCGACGAACTTTCCTTCAAAATTTGTTTTTGCTGCTTGCGCTTTCGCTCGCCGCGTTCATTTTGACGGCTTGGATCCTGGTTCGCGTGGATGCTCCCTTCGGCAAAATGTCCACCGGCCCGCAGGAAGTCGTGCGCGCCCAGCTTCGCGCCCTTGATCGCGGCGAACTTCGTCCGGCCTACGATATGTTTTCGCCGCGCTACCGCGGACAAGTCTCCTTTGACACCTGGCACGAACTGTTCGTGAAGCACTGGCGCATGTTTCATGCGAATGTCGTCGGCGCGGAAACGCCGGCCTACACCGGCCCCGGCGTAACGCTGGAGATTTATCTCCACGGCGCCGATGACAAAGATTACCGCGCGCGCTTCACACTCATCCGCACCGACGGCCGCTGGTGGATCGACGACGTCCACTGGACGCAAGAAGCGGACGAACACGATGTCTCTCACACCTGAGCAAACGCCGAACACCTCAACGGAACTACTTCCGCTCCGTCCGATAGGTTGACAGCTCTCAGCGCGCAACATAGACTGCCTTTCGACATTTAGCAGGTTTGGGAAGCGGGGGAAGGCCGTGAAAATCGGCCACGGTCCCGCCACTGTGAGCGGCGAAACGCCGTAAGTCAGGACACCCTCCCGGACCGTTGTAAGCTGGCACTCTTCGCGAGAAAGGGTGCGGCGCTCTGCGCCTCGTGTTTCTCGCGAGGCTTTTTTATTTTGAGACTGGATCAATGAAGGTCAATTCCATTCCGATCGCCTGGAACGCGACCGTCCCGAATTATCCAACGGCCTGTGCCGTCAACGGACCCTTGTGGGCGGCGCGGAGGATGGTTCTGCTAGCACAGGCATTTTTGCCTGTGCTGGATTTGGGCAAAATGCGCACAGGCAGGAGTGCCTGTGCTACCTGCTTGCTGCTCCTCTGCGTCAGCTTGCATGCGGCCCAGGGCGCAGGCGCGACGCATACCTTTACGGATGAAGTGGGCCGCCGGGTACAGATTCCGCGGGAAGTGGATCGCGTCGTTTCGCTCGCGCCGAATCTCACCGAGATGGTTTTTGCGTTGGGTGAAGGCAACCGGCTGGCGGGTGACACCGATTATTGCGATTATCCGGAGGAGGCCACGCAGAAGCCGCACGTGGGCGGTCCCGTAAATCCAAATATGGAAGAAATCGTTTCGCTGAAGCCGGATCTGGTACTGGCCACGAAATCAATTAACCGGCGTGAGACGGTGAACGCGCTCGAACGCATAGGTGTGCCCGTGTACGTTACGGACCCTCACAACGTGGAGGAAATGATTGCCTCCGTCGAGCACGTGGGTAGCGCGTTAGGCATGGAAAAATCGGCTGGCGCTCTCGTCGGTGATCTTCGCGGGCGGCTGTCCGAGCTCGACCATCGGCTCGCGGGTTCCGAGATGCGTCGTGTCCTGTTTGTGGTGTGGACGGATCCGCTGATTTCCGTCGGACGCAACACGTTTATTGCGGATGCGCTCCGCCGAGCGGGCGGGAGATCCGTGGTGGAAACGAAAGTCGAATGGCCGCACGTCAGCCTGGAAGAAATTGTCCGACTGCAGCCGGAAGTTCTGGTGTTCGCAAGCGCGCACGCAGGCGAAACCCAGCATGACATAGACGGATTGCTCACGCGTCCCGGCTGGAAGAATTTGCAGGCGATCCAGCGGCGCAACATCGTGGTAGTCAGCGACGCCATCAATCGTCCCGCGCCGCGAATGGTGGATGCCATCGAACACCTCGCGCGCGCGCTTCACCCGAAGGCATTCGCTGCGAGCGCGGGGCCTTCCGGGGGTGGTGGCGCGGGCTTCAGCCTGCGGGGTTTCGCCCTCGCAGAGACTAACCCCTACAGGCTGAAGCCCGCTCTAGTGGCTCCAGCGGATTCCACTGCGGTGGTCGAAGAGGTTTGCGTATGCGGCCGCTGACGGTTCGCCGATTGCTCTGGACGTGCGCCGGCCTCGCATTGTTACTGCTGGCCTGTGTCGTCGTCGCGCTGAAACTGGGCGCCGTGCCCATTTCCGTTACCGAACTGGTGCTGGATCTGGGCCGGATTGCCATCGGGCGGGCCGACGAATTGCCGAGCGAGTACCGCATGATCGTTTTTGATTTGCGGCTCCCTCGTATATTGCTCGGGATTTTGGTGGGCGCGTCGCTATCGGTGGCGGGCGCAAGTTTTCAGGCCCTGCTGCGGAATCCGCTGGCTGACCCTTATGTACTGGGTGTTTCTAGCGGCGCCGCTCTTGGCTCGATCCTTGCCCTCATCATCGCGCCGGGCTTTGCGCTGGTCACTCCGATTGGCGCTTTTATCGGCGCCGGCGCAACGATCGCGGGAGTCTACTTTCTGGGCCGGCGTGAGGGCCAACTCGACAGCACGACGCTATTGCTTGGCGGCATCATCTGCGCGTCATTTTTTTCCGCCATCATCATGTTTCTGATGACCACACTCGCCGGTCGAGACCTGCGCGGCATGGTTTTCTGGCTCATGGGGGATTTATCAACGCCCGTTTCCGCCGGGATGCAGTGGATTTTCACGGTGGGCCTCTTTGTGGCCATTGGCGCGATCTATAGCACCTCCGCCGATCTGAATTTGTTGCTGACGGGTGAACGCGAAGCCATTCACCTGGGAGTGGACGTGACGCGCGTCAAACTTGTTGTCTATGTTTGCGCTTCGCTGCTGACGGCTCTGGCAGTTTCGGCCAGCGGCGCCATCGGATACGTTGGGTTGCTTGTGCCGCACGCGGTACGACTGATTTTTGGATCGGATTACCGGCTGCTGATTCCGGCTTCCGCATTTTGCGGAGCGATCGCCATCGTTCTGGCCGACACGCTGGCGCGCACGATTGTGCCGCCGACGGAGTTGCCGGTTGGGGCAATGACCGCCATGGCCGGTGCGCCGATTTTTATTTACTTACTGCGGCGAGGATTGCGATGAGCGCGCCTGAAACGTTCGCGCGCATGGCTGGGGGACGCGCGGAGCGGACAATCCATCAACCTGCGGTGCGGCTGAACGTCGAACAGGCGAGTTATGCGTACGTGTCGAGCGAACAATCCGTTCCGACATTCACGCTTGGGGCGACCAGCTTCCAGGCGCACGAACGCGAAATTGTCGCGATACTCGGCCCCAACGCCAGCGGCAAATCGACGCTGCTTCGCTTGATTAGCGGAACGATCGCGCCGCTTTCCGGACGCGTCGAGCTGGAAGGCCAGGAAACCAGCAGGCTTGATGTGCGAACGCGCGCGCAGCGGATCGCCGTGGTGCACCAGGAAAGCCCGGTCGTTTATCCCGCGCTGGCGGGTGATTTTGTGTTGCAAGGCCGTTACCCGTACGGACGTGCGCTGCGATTTGCGAATCAGGAAGACATTGAGATCGCCCGCAATGCGCTTAGGCAGGTTGGCGCGGAGCACCTGGCAAAACGCACCATCGGCGAACTTTCCGGCGGCGAAAAACAGCGCGTGATTCTGGCGCGAGCGCTCGCGCAACAACCGCGGCTCATCCTGTTGGACGAACCGACATTGCATCTGGACATCGGCGCGCAGGTGGAATTGCTCGAGCGGTTGCGCCAACTGGCGCAGGAAAATCACTACACCGTGGCGGTCGTGACGCATGAGCTTGGACTTGCCGCGGAATTCGCGGATCAGGTGGTGCTGCTGCAGCGTGGGCGCTGTCTCCGTGTCGGCTCTCCGGCCGCCGTGTATCAAAAGGAATTATTGGAGCAGGTGTTTGAAGCGCCGCTGGATGTGGAAATCGGGCCCGCGGGAAGGCCGCGCGTGAATTTGCGTGCGAGGCGCGGCGAGGAGACTACTTAGCCCCGCAAGACTTTGTTTGGTAGCCGTTCACCCGGAGCAATGCGCTGTTCCGGCAATGCTGGAACGCGCAACGCTCCGCCACAATAACCGCAGACTCCGTGCCGGGAAGACGGTGCAAAACCGTCGCCGACGCGCGACTGTAAGGCGGAAAAAATTCCGCGTGAGCCACTGCTCTGATTCTTGTGAGCGGGAAGGCTGCGCGGCGCAGTGCCGCCGAGCCAGGAGACCGACGGAGTCCGCAACCGCGAAAGCCGGAGACGATCCCGGACACGCGGACAACCTTTACCTCCCGCGCGAGACGGGAGAGGAGGCTGCACATGCGTTTCTCCGTTCGAATCGTGTTTTTCCTCTGTATTGCCCATGTTTTTGCGGTTCTGGCGCTTGTTCCTCAATCCATCGCACAAACGAAATTGGCTAACATCTCCGGAATCGTAATCGACCCGCAGGGATCCGTGATTGCCGGCGCGCAAATCACGGCCGAATCCATTCCTGCTGTGGATGCATCGCCACGCACGACTTCCGGAAGTGACGGCCGGTTTAACTTGGGAGTCGTGCCGGGACGCTACCGCGTTTTGATTGCACGGGACTCGTTCGCACGAGTCGAACCAGAAGTGTCGGTCGCGGCGGGAGAAACGCGCGAGTTGCAAGTTCGCCTGTCTCTCGAGCCCCTGTCATCGAAAGTAGTGGTGACTGCGCAAGCGTTGCCGCTCGATGCGGAATCATCGCCCGCGCCCGTCACAATTCTTACGCACGAGCAGCTCGACCAGCGCGTCGCCATTTCGCTGCCCGATCTGCTGGGCACGCAGCCGGGATTCAGCATGGGTCGTACGGGGCCGGAAGGCGGGTCCGCTTCGCTGTTTCTGGATGGAGGCAATTCCAACTATACAAAGGTTCTGGTCGACGGAGCTCCGGTGAACTGGCCGGGAGGCCTGATTGATTTTTCCAATTTTACGGTCGACAACATCGACAAGATTGAAATTGTCCACGGAGCCGAGAGCGCCCTGTACGGATCCGACGCGATGGTCGGCGTCATTCAAATTTTCACACATCGCGGTACGACGCGCATTCCGGAATTTACGGCATTTGCGGACGGTGGCAGTTTCTCCTCAGGTCGAGGTGGGGCCGAGCTTTCCGGTTTGCTTGGACGATTCGATTATTCAGCGGGCGTTTCCGATCTTCAGACAGCCGGCCAAGGCCCGAACGACGCATTCCGAAATCGGACGCTGTCCGGCAATTTTGGCTGGCATCTTTCCGATAAAGGACGCATCAGCCTTGGCTTGCGCGACACCGACAGCCATGCCGGGACTCCGGGACAGACGCTTTTGCAGCCCGCGAACCTCACGGATTCGATTTCTCTGCACAATTTCAGCGCGGGCGCGCTCGCGGAATTTGAAACGAGTTCCCACTGGCGCCATCAGCTAAGCGGCACGGAACTATACTTCCGCGAATTCAATTTCGATCCGTTTTTCTCCAGCTTCTTCCAGTACAACCGCACTGCATTTACGGCGCAATCGACTTATGTCAATCATGGATTTGCCGCGACGGTCGGCTACCAATATGAAGTGGAAAACGGTTTTCTCAGTTCCGTCGGGAACCACACGCGCCGCAACAATCAGGCCGGTTTTCTGGATGTGCGCTGGCAGCCCGTCGCGAGACTGACGCTGAATGCCGGGGTTCGCGTGGAAGATAACGCCGATTTCGGGACGCGCGGCGTTCCTCGCGCCGGCGCCTCGTATGCGCTGCGCGTCGCACAGGGAGCTCTCGGCGATACGCGCGTGCACGCAAGCTACGGAAAAGGAATCGTGGAGCCACGATTCGATCAGTCTTTCGGAAACGATCCCTGCTTTCCCGGCAATCCGTTTCTTTCGCCCGAGGAGAGCCGTACGTTCCATGCCGGAGTGGATCAAAAATTCGGCTCGGACCGTGTGCACTTCTCCGCGGATTATTTTGACAACCGGTTTCACAACATCATCAGCTTCCTGAATGTCGCGCCTTCCGCGGAATGTCTAGCGATTGGCGCGCCGTTCGGAGCGGGCACTTTCTTCAACACGAATCTGGCTCGCGCCCGGGGAGCTGATTTTTCGGGCGAGGCGCGCATCACGCACTGGCTGAGCGCGAGCGCGAATTACACATACGATTCCACGCGCACTCTTTCCGCGCCCAGCGATCTCTCCGATCTTGATCCCAATTATCTTCCGGGCAGCCGCCTGCTGCGCCGGCCCGTCAATTCCGGGAACCTCATGCTCAACGCAAATTACTGGCGGATGAACTGGAACCTCTCCGGATATTTCACCGGCCAGCGCTTTGATTACAATTTTCCGGGACAGATCATCAATCCGGGCTATGCGCTGATCAATCTCGCCGCAACCTACAACGTCGCGCACGGCTTCAGCGTTTATGGCCGAATCGCCAATCTTGCCAACAAGCAGTACCAGGAGGTGTACGGTTTTCCCGCCCTGGGCCGCGAATTTCGTATTGGAGTGAAATACACCACGCGCCATGAGTGACAATCGCATGCCGGAAGATGTGCTGTTCTGCTGGAGCGGAGGGAAAGACAGCGCGATGGCTTTGCACGCTTTGCGAGAGCAGGGCGATTGCCGGGTCACCGCGCTGCTGACCACCATCACCGAGCAATACGATCGCATCAGTATGCATGGCGTTCGCCGCGTGCTGCTGGAGCGGCAGGCCGAATCCATCGGCCTGCCGCTTCACGCGGTGCCGATTCCGCCACAATGCATAAATACAATTTACGAACGGCGCATGGAGGAGGCCTTGGCGGAACATTTTGCGCGGGGTGTCCGCCGCGTGGTGTTCGGCGATATTTTTCTGGAGGACCTACGTGCTTACCGGGAGAAAAATCTTGTGCTGGTCGGCATGCAGGCCATTTTTCCCGTTTGGAAACGCGATACACGCGAACTCGCGCGGGAATTTGTGCGGCTGGGGTTCAGGGCCATCGCTGTTTGCGTCGATCCGCGCGTCCTTGATGCCAGCTTTGCGGGACGCGAATTGAACTCCTCGTTCTTCGACGATCTGCCGCCCGGTGTTGATCCCTGCGGCGAGAACGGTGAATTCCACACCTTCGTATTCGATGGCCCGATCTTCACGGCGCCGATTTCAATACAGGTTGGCGAAACAGTGATGCGTGACGGGTTTTGCTTCTGCGATCTGTTGCCGGAACGAGAGGAGAATGGAAATGCAATCCGAAAATGCCAATGGAAAGTCGATTCGACCTCGGGTAATAGTGTTCACGATCGTCGTGTGTGCCGCTGCGGTGCTGCGCATTGTTCCCCATCCGATGAACTTCTCACCGATCGGCGCTCTCGCGCTTTTTTGTGGGGCTCATTTTTCGAACAGGCGCGCTGCCGTCGCGATTCCGCTGCTCTCGCTCATTGCGGGAGATATTTTTGTCGGGTTTCATCCCCTCATGTTCTGGGTCTACGCGAGTTTTCTGGTGAGCGTGGCCATCGGGCTCTGGTTGCGCCGCGAAAAGTCTGTTGGCCGTTTGGGGGTCGCGACAGTGGCGGGCGCTATTCAGTTTTTTTTAATCACTAACTTCGCGGTTTGGGCCGCATCGATCGGAAATTACCCGAAAAACGCGGGCGGTCTGGTTGCGTGTTACCTCGCCGGGCTGCCTCTCTTGGGGAATACGCTGGCCGGAGATAGCTTTTATGTCGCGCTGCTGTTTGGCGGTATGGCTCTGATGGAAAAGAGAGTCCCGTCGCTGCGAGAGCCGCTCACCGCCGAGATCGTCCAGCAATCGGCTGTCCGCTGATTTAGCTAACGGCTTAGCTGGCGCTACTGTTCGGCCAAGACTTTTACCGCGGCCCGTTAGATATTTCTTGCCGTAACGGGAATCAGGTGATACACAGCGATGCAGATCGGGTGGATGTCCGTTTGCCGTAGCAAACGTTGCGTCTTTTCGTGACGGTTCGAGGCGTTTGGGGAACATGCAATTGCGCGACTAGCAGGCCGCTACGCGCCCCAATCCCGCCTGAGGAATTGCAATTTACAAGGAGCAAGGAAATGAAAGAGCAAATCGGCATTGGGTTCTTGCTGGCCCTGGTTTTGGCGATGGCTTCCTGCCAGAACAATAATCAGACGGCGGCTCCCGCCGCGCCTCCGGCTGCCGAAGCTGCTCCCCCGCTGGTGTTGACCGCCACCGTTCCGCTGGAGGGAGTGAAGGGACGCTTCGATCATTTCGCCTCCGGCAAAGGGAAAGTATTCGTTTCGGGGCTTGGGAACAATTCCGTGGAGATCATCGATCTCTTTCAGGGGGCCCGCGCTCACGAAATCACGGGCGTGCCGAATCCGCAGGGTGTGACCTTTTCTCCGGAAGCCAACAAACTGTTTGTGGCCAGCGAGAAGGGCAAGGTCTACATCTACGACGGAGATTCTTACAAGCTCATCACCACGCTGGATTTTGATGGCGGCGCGGACAACATGCGATATGACCCTGCGAACAAGCGTGTCTACGTGGGCTGCGGCGATGACGAGAAAAACGCCGCGATCGCCACCATCGATGCGATGACCAACAAGCGTCTGGATGAAGTCTATAAACTTGGCGGTGAGCCCGAATCGTTCCAGTTGGAGAAAAATGGCCCCAACATTTACGTTAATGTTCCAGACTTGAAGCAGATTGTGGCCATCAACCGTACCACCAAGGAGCTGACGCGCTGGCCCGTAGCCGCCGGGCAGAACTTCCCGATGGCGCTGGACGAAGCCAATCATCGGATTATCGTGGGCACGCGCGAACCGGCGACTCTTTCCGTGTTTGACTCGAGTAATGGAAAAATGGTCGCGTCCGTACCAACCGTTCAAGACACCGACGACCTGTATTACAGCGCCGAACGCAAGCGCGTCTATGTTCCGGGACGTGCGGGGGCAATCTGGGTGTATCAGCAATCCGATCCCGATCATTACAACGTGATCGCCAAGATCCCGACCGTGGTGGGGGCGGGGACTGCTGGATACTTTGGAAGGCAGGGAAAGGGATTTGACCGTTTCTATCTGGCTGTGTCCGCCAGTTCCAATGCAAACGCGGAAGTCAGAATTTATACCATCCAGGATTGATACAAGATCTAGTGATGGTCCGCGCATTTCGAGATACCGGGACGCTTCTCATCGTTCAGGCCCGATAAAAACTCCAGTAGTGTGGCCGAGTGGCTTCCAGGGCCCGCTATCTTAACTAGTCCGATTTTGTCCTTCCGTACAGTAGTTACGCGGACCACAACGATACATATTGAAACAGACAAACGCGGTGTCTAAGCGGCCGCACCCGTGTGTCTTACTATGGCCCAATGCAGCAAACTCGCGTGGCGGCGTGCTCATCTTTACGGTTGTCTTTTGGCCGCTTCTGCCATTGCCGGATGCACGGGCGCGACGCAAAGTTCCTCGTCATCCAATTCCAACACGCCGCCCTCAACGTCCGGAGTTACGGTTAAAGTTTCACCATCGGGCGCAACTGTCAGGGCCGGAGCAACTCAATCGTTCAGCGCCGTCATCACCGGATCCTCGAACACCGCAGTGGCGTGGCAAGTGAACGGCGTGTCGGGCGGAAATACGGCTACTGG
>Ga0157378_10000686_pt1 | contig 31832 bp, 27 predicted proteins | sample M65metaG_FD_115309 | JGI IMG/M metagenome (GOLD analysis project Ga0157378, IMG submission 115309) | Miscanthus rhizosphere microbial communities from Kellogg Biological Station, Michigan, USA - M6-5 metaG | ecosystem: Host-associated > Plants > Roots > Rhizosphere > Soil | place: USA: Michigan... | reverse complement strand
TTACGGCCTGCTTGGCATCCGATATTTCACAGTGCTCGCGGTGTTTACGGGATTGGCCAACATCATTCCGATTATCGGCCCAATTGTTTCCATTGCACTGGCGGTCACCATAGCGGCATTCGATTCCTGGACCAAAGTCCTCGGCGTACTCATTTTTTACATTACCTACCAGCAATTAGAGAATGCCGTCCTGACTCCGCGAATCATGAAAGCAACCGTGGGATTGCCCAGCTTAGCGGTAATCATTGCACTGGCAATTGGCGGCGATCTTGGAGGATTTCTCGGCGCGCTGGTAGCGGTTCCTTCGGCGGCTATCATCTGCGAACTGGCAGAGGAATACCTCATCAAGCCCTCACGTCGCACCCAAGACTAGACACTATACTTTGTACAGTCGATACGAGCACTAGGGTTTCTTCGCTCGCGCAGTGGGCTGTTGTAAAATTCAAATCCATACACTATGCAAAAGATCCCTGTTGGAATTCTTGGCGCTACCGGTGTCGTTGGACAGCGCTTCATACAGATGCTGGAGAACCATCCCTGGTTCGAAGTGGCTTGGCTGGCCGCTTCGGACCGCTCTGAAGGCAAGATTTACAGCGAGGCCGCGCGCTGGCGATTGAAGACAACCCTTCCCGCTCGCGTTGCCGGAATGCGAGTGTCGCCTGCGGTTCCCGAAGGTGCGCCTAAAGTGATTTTCGCCGCGCTCGATGCCTCCATCGCTGCCGAGCTTGAACCTCGTTTCGCGGAAGCGGGCTGCGCGGTGGTTTCGAATTCCAGTGCGTTGCGTATGCAGAAAGATGTGCCACTGGTGATTCCGGAGGTGAACCCTGATCACATCAAACTGCTCGAAACTCAGAGCTGGCGGAAGAAGTCCGGCGGGTTCGTGGTTACCAATCCTAACTGTTCAGCCATAGGACTCGTACTTGCGCTGGCGCCGCTCGATCAGGCTTTTGGACTTGAGACCGTTATGGCCACAACCATGCAGGCCATCAGTGGCGCGGGATACCCGGGGGTGGCTTCGCTCGACATTCTGGGTAACGTGATTCCCTACATCGCCAAAGAAGAAGAAAAGATGGAGGAAGAAACCCGCAAGCTGCTTGGCCATCTGAATGGCGCGGGCATTGTGCCCGGCAACTTCGCCATGAGCGCCCAGTGCAACCGGGTGGCAGTGGAGGATGGGCACACCGAGTCGGTCTCCATCAAACTAAGGAAGAAAGCGAAGGCGGAAGAAATAGTCGCAGCCTGGAATGATTTCCGCAGTCTTCCCCAGGAAATGAAGCTTCCGCTTGCCCCCGACCAGCCGGTGGTCTACGTGAGTGCTCCTGACCGTCCGCAGCCGCGTCTCGACATTGATTCGGGAAAGGGCATGACTACGACCGTGGGCCGCCTGCGTCCCTGCGGCGTGTTTGACTGGAAGTTTACAGTTCTCTCCCATAACACCATCCGCGGTGCGGCGGGGGCGGCCCTGCTGAACGCCGAGTTGCTTAAGATGCAAGGATTTCTTGGGTGAGTGCCAGCGCACAGGATGATCGCCCATGATCGTCATGAAATTCGGCGGCACTTCCGTGCAGGACGCGGAAGCCATCGACCGCGCCGCGCAAATCGTCAAAGAACGCCTGCCGCAACGGCCCGTGGTCGTAGTCAGCGCCATGGCGAAGGTCACGGACCAGTTGCTGAACATGGCGCGGGCTGCGGGTGCAGGCGATCGCGACACCGCTCTAAAACTCTGTCGCCAATTGCAGGAGCGCCATTACAACACCGCCGGAGAGTTACTGAGTACTGGCCTCTTCACCAATTTCCACAATGACCTCGCGGCGCACTTCGAATCGCTAGATGAGTTGTTGCGCGGAATTGTTGCGGTAGGAGAGTTGACGCCCCGCACTACCGACTTGATCGCTGCCTACGGTGAGATACTTTCTTCCAACGTGGTGACAGCGGCATTCGCTGCCCGAGGATTGGCCAGTGTGCTGGTCGATTCGCGGCACTGCATTGTTACCGACAGCACCCATACCCGGGCGGCGCCTCTCTTGGAGGAGACCAACCAGCGATTGCAGACGAAGGTCTCTCCACTAATCGCCGAAGGAATCGTTCCAGTGTTGGGAGGCTTCATCGGAGGTACCAAAGCTGGAACCACGACGACGATTGGTCGCGGCGGCTCCGATTTCTCGGCGGCGATTATCGGCGCAGCGTTGGGCGCGGAGCGCATCGAAATCTGGACTGATGTCGACGGCATGATGACCACCGACCCGAACATTTGCCCAGACGCGAAGCGGATCAAGATCATTAGCTTCGACGAGGCCGCCGAACTGGCGTATTTTGGCGCTAAGGTGCTTCATCCGGCGACCGTGCTGCCGGCAATCCAGAAAAATATTCCGGTCTACATTTTGAACTCGCGCAACCCGGGCTGCGAGGGTACGCGAATTTCGGCGCGCGCTCCGCACAGCAGAAATTTCTTCAAGGCCATTGCCGCAAAGAAACGTATTACCATCATTGATGTTGCCGCACCGCGCATGTTGCTGGCACACGGCTTCTTGAAGAGCATCTTCGACGCCTTCGAACGTCATCGCATTGCCGTCGATGTAGTTTCGACATCGGAAGTAAGCGTCTCCCTTACGGTCGATTCCAATGAGTCGATTCCCGCGTTGGCCGCTGACCTGGCCAAGCTCGCCGACGTAAAATATGAAGGACGCAAGGCAATTGTCTGCCTGGTGGGAGAAAACCTTCGGGAGACGCCCGGTATCACAGCACGGGTTTTCGCTGAATTGACCGACGTCAAGATTCGAATGATTTCCCAAGGCGCTTCCGAGATCAACCTGACGTTCGTTATTGAAGAGGACGCGGTACCCGGTGTCATCAAGCGTTTGCACAAGGCGTTCTTCTCGGAACTCGACCCCGAAGTGTTTGCCAGATGAACCTGTTAATCCTAGGCCGTGGTAGGACCGGAGCCCTCGTGGCAGAGATCGCGCGCGAGTGCAAGCACGATGTTCGCGTGATCGGTGCCGACGACAATGTGCACGCGGCTGGATTGACTCCTGAAAAGCTTGGAGGGGTTGACGTCGTCATCGACTTCACGACTCCTGCAGTTGTGGTGGAAAATATTGGTGCGTGTTTGATCGCCAGGAAAAACATGGTGGTCGGCACTACGGGCTGGTACGAGCTCATTCCCAAAATACGGGGGGAGGTGGAAGCCGCTAGCGTCGGCCTTCTTTATGGAGCGAATTTTTCTGTCGGCGTAAATCTCCTCTTCGATGTTGTTCGAAGCGGAGCAACGGCTTTACAACATCAGTATTTGGGGCACATCTTCGAGCGTCACCATACGCACAAGAAAGACGCGCCTTCCGGCACCGCCGCCATGTTGCAACGGATCATCAAGGACGCATCGGGAAGCGAACTGGAGATAACCTCCTTCCGGGAAGGTGATGTGATGGGGATGCACGAAGTCATCTTCGATTCCCCCAACGACACCATCTACCTCTGCCACGACGCCAAGTCGCGGCGCGGGTTCGCTGCAGGAGCCGTCAAAGGTGCGGAGTGGATCGCCGGCAAGCAAGGCCTGTTCGATTTCCGCGACATCTGGCGTGACGTTTAGCCCCTCCTCGTACAACCCCTATTCGTTTAGGAGCCTTCCCGAGTAGAAGGTGATGCAAATGTCGCCTGATGGCGTTATCTTTATGGCATGCAACTCCGAGGTTGTGGTACCGCGCTCGTCACCCCTTTTCGTGCCGACGGTTCGATCGACGAACCCGCTCTGCGCAACCTCGTCGCCTGGCAGGTCGACTCTGGCATCGATTTTCTGGTTCCCTGCGGAACTACAGGGGAAACTCCGACTCTGAGCCACGAGGAGTGGTTGAACGTTATCGACATAACAATTGAAGTAGTTGCAGGACGTGTACCCATCGTCGCAGGGGCAACTTCGAATTCCACCCATGATGCGGTGGCAAAGGCGAAAGAAGTTGCCGCACACCAAGGCGTGGACGCTATTCTCACAGCGTCCCCTTACTACAACAAGCCGACGCAGGAAGGCCAGTACCGCCACTTCCGCGCTATTGCCGAGGCTGTCGATAAGCCAATCATTCTCTACAACGTACCCGGCCGCACTGGGACAAACCTGGAAGCCGCAACCGTGGGTAGGCTGCTAGAGGTCCCAAACATCGCTGGGGTCAAGGAAGCCAGCGGCAACATCGCACAGATCGCTGAAATTTGCAGCCTGGTGCCGGAATCGTTTTCGGTCCTCTCTGGCGATGACGCCGCTACTTTGCCGGTGATCGCCTTTGGCGGTGTCGGCGTCATCTCGGTAGCTTCGAATGAGATTCCCCGCGAGATGGCGGACATGACCCGGGCAGCCCTCAATAACGACTGGGCCACTGCACGTGGATTCAACCGAAAGTATCTTGCCCTGATGCAGGCGAATTTTATCGAGTCGAGTCCACTGCCGGTAAAAGCCGTCTTGGCAATGATGGGCCGAATCGAAGAAGTCTACCGTCTTCCTCTGCTACCTATGCGCCGCGATACGCGGTCTAAGCTGCAGAGAATCGCCACCGATGCAGGCCTGGTTGCCAAGGCGGCCACCGCCACGGCTGACGGCGTGGACTTCTTTGTCTACGAAAACTGGGTAGCGGGCCCGCGCAAGATTGTGCTGCACCGCTCCAGTTGTGGACAATGCAACCATGGCAAAGGGCGCCCCGCGGGGCACGATCCCAACCACGCCCGCTGGCACGGCCCTTACGCTACGCTTGCTGAAGCCCGCCAGATATCGCAGACCATTCCAGGCGTGCTGATTCGAAGCGAATGCAAGTGCATTTGACTGGGAGACGCCGAAGGACACGAGGGTTCACGAAGGAATTCTTTCTCGGATCGTAATTTCTTCGTATCGGAGGCAGGCAGGGCGCGAATCACCCAATGTGGGATTTTCTTCGTGAACCCTCGTGTCCTTCGGGTAAGTGGTTGACTCTTTCTCTTTGGAACGAACCTTTATACTTTCCTCTCATGTCCTCAATGCAATCGACGATAGAGTCCCTGGCATCGATCAATCCGTTGCCACCACAAGCCCGCGACACCTTCCTGCAATTCCGTAAGGCTCTCACCCAAGGCGCGATTCGCGCCGCGGAAAAGATCGATGGCCAATGGACGGTAAATGCTTGGGTGAAACAGGGCATCCTGCTGGGCTTTCGTCTTGGGGAGTTGGCTGAGTCCGAATCCGGCGCACTCTCTTTCGTCGATAAAGACACCTTCCCTGCCCGCAAGTTTTCCGTAGCTGACCGCGTGAGAGTTGTTCCCGGTGGCTCATCCGTTCGCGAAGGTGCTTACGTTGCAGCCTCCGTCATCTGCATGCCGCCTATGTATATTAATGTCGGTGCCTACGTCGACGAGGGAACACTGGTCGACTCGCACGCTCTGGTCGGATCTTGTGCGCAGGTTGGTAAGCGAGTCCACGTGAGTGCGGCGGCCCAAATTGGCGGAGTGCTGGAACCGATAAATGCAGCGCCGGTGATTATCGAAGACGACGTGCTCGTCGGCGGGAACTGTGGAGTCTACGAGGGGACGCTGGTAAAAGCGCATGCGGTGCTCGGCGCAGGAACGATTCTCACGCGATCCACACCTCTTTACGACCTAGTGCGTAGCACGGTTTACCGAGCCACCGCTGACCGGCCACTTGAGGTGCCGGAGAACGCGGTTGTCGTCCCCGGCAGCCGTGCGATCACCAAAAAGGTGGGACAGGACTGGAATCTTTCGCTTTATACGCCGGTGATCGTGAAGTACCGCGACGAGAAAACCGATCGCAGCATCGAACTTGAAGAGTGGCTGCGCTAGACCTCAACCCGTAACCTGCCCTGAGCCTCAGTAACTCGAATTTCCTGTAGACCTTTCACCACCGCATCAGCCTCATGCAGCTCGTCCACGGTGTAGGTGGTCGCCACCGCAATTACATCCATTTTCCCTGCATGAGCCGCTCGAACTCCGGCCAGCGCATCCTCGATAACGATACATTCTGCCGCTGCAAACCCCAGCAATTCCGCGCCTTTCAAGTATGGTTCCGGATCAGGCTTTCCTTTGGTGACATCGTCAGCCCCAACCAAGACCATCGGCAACGGCAAGCCGGCGACTTTCATGCGAGCAAAGGCCAAGTTTCTGGTGCCGGAGGTCACCACACACCAAGACCTCTCGGGCAACGATTGCAGCAGCTTTACTGCTCCCGGAATTGCCGGATCGGCGTCATCGGTTACGCTCTGCTCAATACGTATGGTTTCTGCAACAACATCAAGGTGGGGCGCCACTAATCGGATCACCTCAGCGCTGCGGCGTCCGTGAATTACTTCGAGAACCTCTAGGGGATCCAGACCCTGCTGCTCCGCCCATTTCGCCCAACGCCGGGTGATGGAGGCAGTGGAATCAATGAGCACACCGTCGAGATCAAACAGAATCGCCGAGCAATGGAAGGTAGGCATCAGGATGGAGAAAATGATTTTCCGCGAGCTATGGATTTTCAGGATGACAATCGTGCTGGTGAATACGGGAGCTGTTCGGTATTTCGCCTTTGCAGGTGCCGCTCGCGAAAGTGAGTGCGGGCACGTTCTCCCCAGGCTTTTACGAAATAATAATTCAGCCCTGCGCCCAGCACTGAACTGGTAAGCGGAATCAGCCGGCCCGCCCACTTCTCCACGACTTCTGTACTGGCCCTGGCAGCGATACGCTGAATAACGCGGGGAACGAATTTGCTGACCACTTCCTTTTCGACCAGCTCACGGCTGATGTCCACTCCGGCGGCGGTTGCGGCGGCAATCCACAATTCGGAGGTCTCTTCTTCCGTGTTGTACTCAAAGCCGTACAGCAGGCTGAGTTTTTGAATGGTTCGCAGTGTAATTCCAGCGAGAATTCCAAGATCTGGAACGATGGTAAGGAGTCCACCCAGACCTAGTCCGGCGCCTTCCGCCGCAGCAGCTTTCATCCCGCCACGAATAATTTGTTGGGCAAGATTGTCGAGATGCCCGACCTCAATCGAATAGACGCCGTGAAACGTACTGATCGGCAGCCCGTAAGCGGTCCGCAATTGAAGGAGGAATTTTCCCGGATCAACTTTGACGGTTTCGTAGGCCTTGGTAAACGCGCGACCCACAGCCTTTTCGACACGCCGTCGCATCCACGATTTGCGCGCCTCTTCGGTCATCCTGGATAGACCTTAACCGACGAATCTAGAAAATGCCAGCAAACCACTCACACCATCTTTCGCGGAGTAGAAATCTTCGGCGCGCGGCTACTGGAGCGGCCAGAGCCGCGGGGACCGGACTGCTTTCCGCCGGACTTGCCGAAGAAGGTAGAGCCTGATGTTGCAACCACCGTGCTGGCAGGTTTTTCCTTGAACTCCTCGCAGCGCCCGCATTTGCAAGCCCCGAAGACGCCGGGGATGCTGCGATCGTGGTCATTTTGTGAGCATTGGCAGGCAAAGCAGCTTTTAGCCATATTCCGTAGTCTGCACAGTAACTGGTCCTCGCGTCAATGCCGTTTCAGGGACGAGCGTGTAGGGACTGGTCCGCGACGTCGGCAGGATTGCACGAAGCAACAACCCATATCAGACGCTGCATACGTGCACCTAACACAGGGAAATTCGCTGGAAGAAATCGGGTAAGACCGCAGCTACCCGCTCTGGCAGTGCATCTTTTCTTCTGGGGATGTTTCGCCGGCGTTTGAATGAAATCACCTTTCGTGAAGGCGATGGAGCAATCCCTAAGTTCTCCGTCGAGAACTTATAGGGAGGAGTTCGGTAATGCGGAGGGCATGGCGCTACTGCTCAAGAACGGCCTGACTCTGGTCTTGCATCCAAAACCTCGTCAGTAGCGTGGAATGCCACGGGCAACTCATAAAGGTCTCTAACCCTACTGTGCTAGCATTAACCAACCTATAAATGCCAACTGGAAAACTGCACATCGTGCCCCTGGGCGGTCTGGGCGAGTTCGGAATGAATTGCATGGCCGTTCGCTGGGGAGACGACATTATTGTCATCGACGCCGGCCTGATGTTTCCCGAATCTGAGTTGCTGGGCGTCGACATCGTGGTCCCCGATATTTCTTACCTGATGGAAAACCGGCAGCATGTTCGTGCGATTTTCCTTACCCACGGCCACGAAGACCACATTGGCGCGTTGCCCTGGGTGCTCTCGGAGTTGAACGTCCCAGTCTATGGAACTGAATTTACCCTCGCCTATGTGGAAGACAAATTAGACGAACACGGCTTACTGGATGATGCCGAACTGCGGGAACTGAAAGCCAACGAGCGCGTTAAAATAGGCCCCTTTACCGTGCATCCCATTGCGGTGACCCATAGCCTGGTCGATTGCGTCGCATTCGCCATTCACACTCCGCTTGGCGTTATCATTCACACCGGCGACTTCAAGGTCGACCCGACGCCGACGGACACCAAACTCTTTGATCTGCATGCGTTTGCGGAGTACGGAAAGGAGGGTGTTCTGGCTCTGTTTCAGGACTCTACCAACGTTGAGCGCCGCGGTTATACTCCCAGCGAACGCGCCGTGCGCCGCAAATTCGAAGAGATATTCGGGAACACCGACCGCCGCCTTTTTATCTCGTGTTTTTCATCTTCCATCCATCGCATCAAACTTGCGGTGGAATTGGCTTGGGAGTTCGGCCGGAAGATCGCCTTCGTCGGACGTTCGATGAACAACTCGGCGGAGATCGCCGAAGACCTGGGCTACATCGAGATTCCCGAAGGCTTGCTGATCCATCCCGGCGAGGTGAAGAATTTCGCTCCGGAGAAAGTCTGCGTACTCATCAGCGGCACTCAGGGCGAGCCGATGTCAGCCCTGTCGCGCGCTGCTGTCGATAATCACAAACACGCCAAGATTGAAAAAGGCGACACCGTGATGCTTTCGTCGCGCATCATTCCCGGCAATGAGAAATCGATCTATCGCATGATCGACCACCTTTTCCGCCGCGAAGCCCATGTGATTTACGACGACGGATCGAATCCGCCCATCCACGTCAGCGGACACGCCAGCCAGGAAGAGTTAAAACTAATCATCAACCTGGTAAAGCCCCGGTACTTCATTCCGGTTCACGGCGAGTACAGGCAATTGAAATTGCATGCCGAACTCGCGGCCTCGATGCACCGCAGCGTAGGCAGCGTGATGCTTATAGAGAGCGGGGACATCCTGGAACTGGACGAACTTGGCGCCCGCAAAGCCGGACGCGCCAATGTCGGCCGGGTCTGTATCGACTCCGGTTCGCGCACAGACGTAGTCGAAGACCTCATTATCAAAGACCGCCGCCACATCAGCGAAGACGGTATCGTGCTCCCCATTATCGCTATTAACAAGCTGACCGGCCGGGCCGAGGGTTCGCCCGAAATCGTCACCCGCGGCTTCAATCCCGGAGAAGACGAGTTCATGAGTGGTGCCCGCCAATTGGTGATCCAGACCCTCGAGCAATCGAGCGAAGAGGAAAAGGGCGACTACGGAGTCATCAAGGAAAAAATTCGGGCGGATCTGAAGCGCTATATCTCGAAGCAAACGCAGAAGCGGCCGCTGATCATGCCGGTCATTTTGGAGATTTAGGCGTATTTCTGGCGCTCGGCGCACTCACCTGGGCAATGTTGTTTGCCCTGCGTTTTCGCCCGCTCCATACTAAAATCATCCCGAGGTCTCAATCCGATAGTCACACTCGACGACATCCGTGATGCCCAGGCGCGTCTCCGCGGCGTTATCACGCGGACAGAACTGGTCCCCTACCGCGATGGCGAACTTTATCTGAAGCTTGAAAGCCAGCAACCTATAGGTTCGTTCAAATTGCGCGGGGCTTATAACAAGGTCTCCTCGCTGCCCAAGGAACAACAGGCTCGCGGCGTCATCTCCTACTCCAGCGGAAACCACGCCCAGGGGGTCGCTTATGCCGCACGGGCATTAGGCATAAAATCCATCATCGTCATGCCTAATAACGCCCCTCAGATTAAGCGCGAGGCAACCGCGGCGCTGGGTGCGGAGATCATACTAGTTGGGCCAGGAAGCGCGGAACGCCAAGAGAAGGCGGAGTCTTTGGCCGCGCAATACGGCTACGCAATCGTACCCCCTTACAACGACGAAAAGATTATTGCCGGTCAGGGAACAATGGGGCTGGAGATTCTAGAGGACCTGCCACGCGTCGAATGTATTCTCGCCCCGGTAGGAGGCGGGGGCATGATCAGCGGGATTGCGACAGCGGTAAAGCTAAGCCGTCGCGATGTGAAGGTAATCGGGGTTGAGCCTGAATTCGCCAGCGATGCCCACGCATCTTTCCGGTCTGGATACATCGTAAAATATGCAGCCGAGCAAGTTTCGCGCACGCTTGCCGACGGGCTACGGACACAGAGTGTCGGGCCCATCAACTTCGAACACATTCGCCAATACGTCGACGACATCATTACGGTCAGCGAGGAAGAAATTCGGGGAGCGCTCGAGCTTTTGGCATCTGACACTAAGACGGTGGCTGAACCCAGTGGCGCGGTGGCGGTGGCGGGATTTCTATTTCACCGCGACCGGTTACCGAAAGCTCAGCTGACCGTAGCCGTTGTGAGCGGGGGAAACATAGATCCAAAGCTCTTGCAGGAAGTCCGTCAATGATTAGGGTTTGGCAGAAACTTGTGCTGGTGTGCTTGCTGCTTGGCGCGTCTGGCTTCGCCGCAAACTATCAGCACGGTGCGATGGTCCGCGAAGCCTCCATCTATGTCTCTCCCGATCCCAGTTCGGCGAAACTCGGCGAGGTGGGGCGCGGCCGCGAGGTGATTATCCTCGAAAGCCCTCGCGACTGGGTCCACGTAGAAGCGAACGTAAGTCCGACCCGCACCATCACCGGCTGGGTTTTGAACAAGGGGGTGATTGCAGCCGACACCCCGAATGGCGACAAAATTTTGTTTGGAGAGGCCACGGATTCCGAAGACGAAGCCAGCCACAGCCGCGGCCGGCGCGGGGCGGCGCAAGACGCGATGTGGGTTTACCATGCGGTCTACGAATTATTTCCTGGCTCTCCTCTCGCGGGTGAGGCGTTATACCGGGCCGCCGACATCCGCTGGCAACTCGATAAAGTTGACGTGATGACCAAGCCGTCGGCGCGAGAACAGGACGCCTACCTGCGGGGCGAGATCGACGATAGCTGGATGAAAGAGACCATCAAGAAATTTCCTGGCACCAAGTGGGCCGATCTCGCAGCGTATACGTTGCTCGATAACAAGATCTGCGGTGACTGGCAGGGAGCCTCGAAATGCCCGGAAAAAGAGACCGACCTTTATGAGAAGTATGCTGCTGAGCATCCCCAGTCTCCGAAAGCTGGGCAGGCGCTTTACAACGCGGCATGGCGACAATCGGCCCTTATCGAGATTTATAAGACGGAAGAAGATCGCAAGAAGTCAGAACAAGCTAAAGCCCGCGCCATTGCGTTGGCTCAGAAAGCAATGGCACAGTCCGCGCAGGGCGATTGGAATGCCCGTGCCCAGCGGCTCATCTACTTAGTACAAAACAATATTCCTACCTGGGGCAATGCCCAAGACTGATCTAAAGAGTAGGGCTCGGCTTCAGCCGTGCCAACGAGACCTATTCCTCAATTGCGCCCGGTAGGGCGCAACCATCACCACCCCAGTTGCTTCCCATGGGCGCAGAATCCATGGTCGTTTGCTGCACGGCTGAAGCCAATGCACTACCAAATGGATTGATTTTTCCTGACCTGGCGCCCACAAATCGCAAAGCTAGGTAGGACTCATACCAAATAACCAAGCGGATTACGGCGGGACTCTGCGATACTTTGAGCCTTGTCTTCGGAGGAAGCTTGAACGATTATTTGTTGTCTGTGGTGTTGGGAATTGTCGAAGGCGTCACCGAGTTTTTACCGGTCAGTTCGACCGCTCACCTGCGCATTTCAGAAGCGTTGTTCCATGTCAGTCTGACCAGCGGCTATTGGAAGATGTACACCATCGTCATTCAATTGGGAGCTATTTTGTGCCTCCCGGTATATTTTCGCCAGCGTATCGCCAAGTTCATTTCTACCTTTCCTAGTGGCGAGGATGGCACTCGTACCGCTCTCACGCATCCGTTAGGCTTGACGGCCATTGCCTTTTTGGTGACTGCCCTTCCCGCTTTTCTGCTGACAAAAATTATCGGCAAGCATCTCGAGAGCCTTTACATCATGGGGATGTCGCTGCTCGTGGGCGGCATCGTCATGTGGATCGTGGATGCCATGAATTCGCGCTCTGAGGCCGCCGGACCCGGCGTTTCCGGCCGAATTCGTACCTGGAAGATGGAAGCCATGAGCCTCGGCCAGGCTATCTGGATTGGCGCCTGTCAGATTCTTTCCGCCGTTTTTCCCGGGACCTCACGTTCCATGGCGACCATCGCCGGTGGACAGGTTGCCGGGATGTCGCGCGCCGCGGCGCTTGAATTCTCGTTCTTTCTCTCCATCCCAACCATGTGTGCCGCGACTGGATACGACCTGCTGAAGTCTTTACGCGGAAAGGACGACAACCCGATCGGCGTCGCACAAATCGATCCTCACGGATGGGTAGTGCTGGCGATCGGATTCATCGTCTCATTCATCGTCGCCTATGGGTCGGTTGCATGGTTCATGGCCTGGGTTCGCCGCCGCGGATTTGTGCCGTTTGCTATTTACCGGATCATTGTGGGTGCATTGGTCTTGGCGTTCGCATCCCGGCTCGGATAGCAATCGCCGTGCCAAAGCTCTCACCCAGTTAAACTCCATTCGTTGCGCTGAAGAGCCACGCTTCCACGGTAGCCAAACTTCTTACGCCTAGACAATGCAGACTGCTCTAGTTCTTGGAATTACCGTGAAAGCGCTCGCCTTCCGCCGAGCGAGGAAAACGATTTAGAATGCGCGCTTTAGCGCCCGCAGCAGGCGGCCCGATACTGTTTAACTACCCCCGCATTGCCGCTTCCCCAAGTTCTTGTAATAATCATTAGGCTCTGGCGTCGACGGCCGGTAAGGAGAAATATTTCCAACCGTTTCCACGCCCTATGAAGTTCATCGCCAAGATCTTCGCTCCGACAAACAACCGTCGGCTCAATGAGCTGATCGGATTTTTGTTGTGTGTCTTCGCGCTCCTTCTTTTCCTCGCACTAGCTTCGTATTCCGCCCTTGACCCATCGCTAAATAGTGCCTCGGTGCTCGACGGATCACGCACCGCCCGCAACTGGATCGGCATCGTTGGCGCCATTGGCTCTGACCTTCTATTGCAGGGATTTGGCATAGGTGCTTTTCTTTTGCCAGTGTTCGCCGGACTTCTCGGTGTGCGCTGGTTCCGCTCGCGGAAAACGATCTCACCGGTGGCCAAAACTCTCGGCGGCCTGTGGCTGATCGTCTTCATTCCGGCCTTGCTGGCCCTGCTTCCCGGGCATGTTCGATGGGTGCATGTCATCCCGATTGAAGGACTGCTCGGACGCATTGTTGGCGACGCCCTTATTCATTACCTCAATCTTGCCGGCGCCTACATCGTCTGCGCCACTGTACTCGGGGTTGCGCTTTATCTTTCCACCGCATTTTCATTCTCCTCGATTCAGGTCTGGCTGCCTACGCGCTTCGCGTTTGCCATCGCCCTTTGGCAGCGCTATCAGGATTGGAAAAAACAACGAGCCCAGTGGAAAATGCAAAAGGAGCTCGAGAAGCGCCGCGCCACTAAGCCCATGGTGGCCACGCAAACGGTACCCGCGCCTCCTGCTGAGCCTTTCTACACTCCCCGCCGGGCCGAGCCAGTGAAGTCGGGCATCGATCGCATGTTGGCGCCCACGGTGAGTGAAGAGCAGCCTGAAGCGGAGCCCGATCCCCAGCTCGAAGTCACGCAACGTGCGGACCCGGTAAAATCGAAGACCACAATGCCGCGTATTGCCGGGGGTTTCAAGCTGCCTTCCAGCAGCCTGCTGCACCGTTCCGACGACCAGCAGGTGGTTGATGCGGACGAGCTAAAACTCCTGGCGCAAATACTGGTGGAGAAGTACGCCGAATTCGGGGTGCACGGACAAGTTACGCAAATTAATCCCGGCCCGGTTGTCACCACCTTTGAATTCAAGCCCGAGGCGGGCATCAAATATAGCCGGATTACCAACCTTACCGACGATCTTTGCCTCGCCCTGAAAGCGGAGAGCATTCTGGTTGAGCGCATGGCTGGCAAGTCGACCGTCGGCATTCAAGTTCCGAATCGCGAACGCGAAATTATCTGGCTGCGCGAGAACATCGAGTCGCATGAGTTCATGGGCAACAAGTCAAAACTCACTCTGGCGCTCGGAAAGGATATTAACGGACGTATTTCGACTGCCGACCTCGCCGGTATGCCTCACCTGCTGATCGCAGGCTCGACCGGCGCCGGCAAGAGCGTGGCCCTCAACGCCATGATCATGTCGATTCTGTACAAGTCGACTCCCGATCAAGTACGTATGATTCTCGTCGATCCCAAGCGACTGGAACTCGGCAACTACGAAGGCGTGCCGCATCTGTACACCCCGATCATCACCGAGCCCAAACTGGCTGCCAATGCCCTGCGCAATGCGGTACGCGAAATGGAACGCCGCCTGAAGCTGTTGGCGGAAAAAGGTGTTCGCAACATCGATCAGTACAACAAGCTGTTCGACGAAGAGGCCACCCGCAGCCTGTTCGGAGACGAGAGCGAAGACCGCCCGCTGCCCTACATGGTCATTATCATCGATGAGTTGGCGGACTTGATGATGCTCGATTCGAGCAACGTGGAAGAGTCAATCACTCGGCTGGCCCAGATGGCCCGCGCGGTCGGCATTCATCTCGTATTGGCAACACAGCGCCCTTCCGTCGACGTTATCACCGGACTTATCAAAGCCAACTTCCCCGCGCGTATTTCATTCCGGGTCGCTACTAAGGTTGACTCGCGCACGATTCTCGACGCCAATGGCGCTGAGGCTCTGTTGGGCAAAGGCGACATGTTGTACCTGCCGTCGGGATCAGCCCGGGTACATCGCCTGCATGCACCGTTTGTTACGGAGAAGGAAATCGCTGCAGTGGTCGAGTTCTGGCGTGCCCAGGGTACCGCCGAATACGAACAGAAATTCCTCGAAGCCCCCAAAGAAGACCGGGAATCCGGGAAAGATGGCGAAGGCAACGATGTCGACGAAAACGACAACGATCCCCTATACAACGATGGAGTTCGATTGGTGCTCGAGTTCGGCAAAGCCTCCACTTCCCTGCTGCAACGCCGCCTACGGATCGGGTATGGAAGGGCCGCTCATTTAATCGACCTCATGGAACGCGACGGTATCGTTGGTGCCGCCGACGGCCCCAAGCCGCGCGAAGTCCTCAAGCGCCCGGACTGGATCACAGAAGTAGAAGAATCCATGCGGTAGGCCTATTCTCCGGAAAGCAAAAGAACCCCACTTCTCGCAGATAAGGTGGGAAATGGGTCACCCTCGGTCCCTCAAATACTACTTCTTCGGCTTGGCCGAGCGGGATACAGCACGGCTTCGGTTAGCAACTTTCTCCTGATAGGCATTCTCGAAGCGCGCGGCATCGCGGCTCGCTTCTTCGGAATACTTAGCGAGGTTTTCAGCCAAGCTGATTAAACCATCCTCGTAGCCAATGACGGCTAGTTCTGTATTGTTTCCGCTGAGCGGGTCCGCCACCGAAGTATTGATCTGGTTCAGGTTCTGCTTCAGCCAGGCGTCATAGCTCGAAACCACTTCTTGATATTGGGCTTTGCGTTGCGCATAAAGATCTGCGCGCTGGCTAAGCTCAATGGCAGCCCGCTCACGGTCGCGGGTGGCCTGCTCAAGTTCCAGGGCCATTACCTGTGCAGGGTCGCGATCGTGGCCGTATTCTCCTAACTCGACCACTGGAACTTTCCCCATTTTTGCGCCTATCTCTCGCGAGATTTCGTCATGGCTGCCTTTGCTGGTTGAGATTGCGTGATCTTTCTTGGCAAGATCCGAATCGATCTCGCCGATGTGCTGTGCCATCTGGCCCAACTCGTTACGGATGGCCATTGTGGTAGCGGTCTCGTTGCTGGCTGCGATTGGTTGCTGGGCCTTCTGTTGCTGCTCGGGCGTCGGCGGGGCCACCATTCCCATGTTCTTGCGAAGCTCAGCTTCCTTCTCCTGCTCGCTCATCTTTTGAAAGCGTGCCCGGTATTCAGGATCGTTCATCACTCGCTGCATCATGGCTTGCATCGACGGCGAGTTGCGCCCTCCCCCGGTGACCAGATTCTGCTGAAAAGCGGCCATCGACTGCTGGGCCGCAGCTTTACGCTGTTCTGGGGTCATCTGCTGGACTTTGTCGATGCCACCCATTCCGGCCACGATCGGGTTCGAGTTAGACTGGGCCTTGGCCTGCGCTTCTAAAGTTACCTGGTCTGGCATTCCCTTTGCTCGCGCGGCCGCTCCCTGTTTGATCAGTTCGTGCGCTTCAGTCGTGCGCTGGTAGAAGGAGGGAAAGATATCGCCCGACTGTTGAGCACGCTTGGCAGCCTCCGCTGGCGTGTTAGGCACTCCCGGCGCCGCCTCAAGCAGGGCATGCACGTCGGTTTTTCCCAAGATAGATGGGCTTTGCTGTGCCTGTGCGAAAGCGCTCATGGCCGACAATGCAAACACTAGCCTGGTCTGGACAAATTTCATGGGACTCTCCTATTCAGAAATGTGAAGGTAATCCGCGGAGGTAGTGCCCTTGGGTACGGTGAGCCAAGGTTAGCCTCATCATGTAACGCGGAGAATGTCCCGAAGATGGCTCATCGAAAAAATTGAATTTCCAAATAAAAATCGAGAGCGGTTGGATCATCGATCCGAAGTTATGCGTCGGCTGTCCGTTTGGCATCCGACCTTGTGTACCTCGGGTACCTTGTCTTGTTCCTAATCCCATCCTAAAGTGCATCCCAATCTAGCCCGATTCCGGTTTGAAGAAAAAGCTCGATCGGGAATTCTTGCCGCTTCCTAAGACTGTTTCGGCCTGAGTGGGCCGGGAAAAACGGTCGCCTTCGCCCAAATTTAGACACGACTTTGGAACTGCGCCGTTCCTCGCCCAAAATCCCCCAACTGCCGTCGGAGTGTTCTTTGCTCCGTGTTTGGAGATGCCTATGAAGAGGAGCGTACGAAACTGCTGCAAGATTATTTTCCTGTTTGCCCTACCTACCGTCCTAATCGCTACCGCTCATATAAGCTCAGAAGCCCCCACAGGATTCGATACGTTGACCAATGGCGCCGTCGATCAAGAAACTCATGATTCCGACCGCGAACAATTTGAAGAAACAGTAACACCCGAGGACGGACTCGGCCCGCTCTACAACGCGACCGCTTGTGTGGATTGTCACCAGGACCCAGTGACCGGTGGTAGCAGCCAGGTAAGCGAAATGCGCGCCGGCCACCTGGAACACGGCCAATTCGTAAACCCACCCGGCGGTGTCTCCCTCATTCACGACCGGGCAACTGATCGCTTGATTCAGCAACGGGTTCCGGAGTCGGAGAATATTCACGCTTTCCGCATGTCAACCAGCGTCATGGGACTGGGATTTGTCGAGGCAATCGACGACCAGACGCTGTTGGATTTAGCCCAGCGGGAATTCCAGTTGACTGGGGGACGAATTCACGGCCAAGCCATCCTGGTCCCCATTCTGGAAGCTGGTGGTACTTCGCGGGTTGGCCGCTTCGGCTGGAAAGATCAACACGCCAGCCTCCTGAGCTTTGCGGCGGATGCGGACCAGGGTGAAAAAGGCGTCAGCAGCGATCTTCTGCCAACCGAAATGACTTACTTCGGGCGGCCACTCGACGCATTTAACCAAGACCCTACTGAACCGAACGATACCGAGGGAGACATTCACTTCTACGCCAGCTTCATGCGTGCCACCAAAGCGCCGCCGCGGGGAGCGGTCACGCACCAAGTGCAGTCTGGAGAAGCGGTATTCCGCCAGGTTGGCTGCGACCTATGTCACACGCCCACATTGCAGACTGCGCCAGCGAACACCAGTTTGAATGGTGGGCAGTTCGTTGTCCCGGCCGCCCTGGGAGGTAAAACGATTCATCCCTTCAGCGATTTTCTGCTCCACGATGTCGGTACCGGAGATGGCATTGTGCAGAATGGAGGGCAGAAGACCAGAAACAAGCTTCGCACCGCACCCCTTTGGGGATTGCGCACTCGCAACCGGCTTCTACACGATGGAAGCGCTTTGGATTTGACGGCCGCGATCGAGAGCCACGATGGCGAAGCAAGAGATGCCCGACGCCAGTTCCGCCGCCTGCAGCGGGAAGAAGTCAGGAGCCTGATTGCATTCCTGAACTCACTGTAGACGTTGGCAGCGGTGCCTCCCCCGAGGATGCCCCGTTCAAGCTCTGCTTGGGCGGGGCATTTTATCGACCCACCAAAGTCCCCTGCCAGGCGGATGACACCGCCTGAATGCGTTCCACAGCCTCCCGCAAAATCTCGGATGACGAGGCGAACGAGAAGCGTACAAAATCCTTACCCGAAGGCCCAAACGCCGCTCCCGCAATGGCTGCGACGCCGGCCTCATTGAGCATAAGATCGCAAACCTCCTCGGCCGTGCGGCCCGTGTCGGAGATGTTGACCCAGGCGTAGAAGGCACCCTCCGGTGCGAAGCAGCGGAAACCGGGCACGCGATTCAGATCGCGTGCAAATTGCTCTCTTCGTTTGGCGAACTCCCCCACCATTCGCGGAGTCGCGCCGTCGCGATCGCGCAAGGCCTCAATGGCAGCATACTGGGTGAATTCCGCCACGCAGGTATATGTGTTTACTACCAGCATGTTCAATGCAGGAACGATATGCGGAGGCGCCACCGCATAACCCAGCCGCCACCCGGTCATGGCAAAACTCTTGGAAAAGCCATCGATGATGAGGGTGCGCTCTTCCATCCCGGGGTAGCTCATCATCGATTTGAACGCGCCAGCATAAATAATGCGTGCATAAATCTCATCCGAAAGCACCAACAGGTCGTGCCTCACCGCCAGCTCCGCCAGCCGCCGTTGGACTTCGTCGGTATATACCGTGCCGGTCGGATTTCCGGGTGAATTGGTGATCAATATCTTGGTGCGCGGTGTAATCTTCGCCGCAACCTCGTCAGGGTCCGGCTGCAACCGGTTCCTCTCCGCCAGTTCAAAGGGCACACCCACACCGTCAAGACCGGCCGTCATCGACGGGTATCCCGGAAAGCCCGGATCGGGATAGAGCACCTCATCGCCCGGCTCAACCAGCGCCAGCATTGCGATGAACAGCGCAATCTTGCAGCCAGGCGCTATGACCACATTGGATGGGGAGATGGAGAGATTTCTCGTCTCCTTCAGATATTTCGCAAGCTCCTGCTGTAGCGCAGGCAAGCCTTGCACCGCGCAATAGCGGTCTTTCCCGTCGTCCACAGCTTGCTTGAGGGCTCCAATCACCGATGCAGAGGGGTGAAAGTCAGGTTCACCGAGTTCAAGATGGATGATCGAGCGCCCCTGGCGCTCTAGCTCTTTCGCCGCAGCGAATACCGACAACGCGCCTTCGCCAGTCATGGCCGCTATACGCGAGGAAGAATGTCTCATAGGTGGTTCATTTTATCGCAGCGTCCAAAGTAAGCCGAAGGACTTGCCCGGAATGAGCTACGACTCCTACCGAAGCACAACTATCTACGATCCAATCCGCCCCGGCCTCCTTAAGTTCTTCCCCAGAGCACCAGGTTCGCAGGCCGAGAACTCTGCACCCTGCAGCTTTGCCTGACTGCACGCCGGCAGGAGCATCTTCCAACACCACACAATCGGAGGGTAGCGATTTCAATCTTGCGGCACCTTTCAAATAAGGCTCGGGGTGTGGCTTCCCGTGTTTGACATCGGAGTAAGTCACCATCAGCGGCGCAATCGGCATGCCTGCCGCCGATAACTTTGCCTCCGCCAGTTCCTTTGAGCATGAAGTCACTACTGTCCACAGGGCACCGTTGAGTGCTGCCAGCAGCTCCCGAGCCCCATCGCAAGCGACTACACCCTCGAGGTCTTCCATTTCGGAACGCTCCGCTTCGAGAGTTTCTTTCTCGTGGTCCGCATCCGGAAGATACTCTTGCACAATGGCCATGCTGGGACGGCCGTGGGCGGCCGCCAACAGTTTCGCAGGATCGAACCCTCGTACCGTCGCCCAACGCGTCCAAACCCGCTCGATGGCGGCCGTGGAGTCAATCAATACTCCGTCCAGATCAAACAGCACGGCTTTGCATTCAATATGAATCATTAGGTCATCGTCTCTTTAACGCTTCCAACTCATCCAGCGTACGCGGCCAATCCGATCCCAACAGCCGCGACATGCTCCGGTCAGCCAGGACTTTTCCGCCTGTCTGACATTTCGCGCAATAGTTTGTTTCGTTATCAGCATAGCGGATGCGCTGAACCTTTTCGCCGCAGCGCGGACACGCCTCCCCGTAGCGCCCATGCACTGCCATTCCCTTCCGAAATGCGGTGACTTTTTCGGGAAATGCGAGCTTGGCCTCCGCTTTCAAGCGATCCATCCAAAGTTCGAGGGTGTGTCTCGTGGCCGCGTATAGCCGCACCCATTCGTCTGGCTTGAGCTTGTGGGTAAGAGAAATCGGCGATAGTTGAGCTGCATGCAGAATCTCGTCGGAATACGCATTGCCGATGCCGCTCAGCAATCGCGGATCGGTTAGGGCCCTCTTCAAGGTTCGATTTTCGACGGTAAGCGTCGCTCGAAAGCTTTCGAGGTCAGCGCTGAATACGTCGATACCTCCTGGATCGACGGAAAGCAAATCCTCCTCACCGCGGAAGACATGCAACGACGCGCGTCGGCGAGCGCCGGCCTCGGTGAGTACAAGAGAACCCTTCGGAAAATCAAATGCCGCCAGCATCTGGCGGCCTCCTAGCTTGGCCTCGGGCTTTCGCCAGTGCAGGCGGCCAGCGATCATCAAGTGAAGCACCAGCCAGAGATCGTTATCCACCGAGATCGCAATGCGCTTGCCAATCCGGCGCAATTCTCGCACCGTGCCTCCTTCCACTTCCGAGATCGAGGGCTGTACGGTACGGAGCAGAAACGGACTGGAGATTCGGACGTGTTGAACAGACTGCCCAATGATGCGAGGTTCAAGCGCGCTGATGTAAGCGGAAATGTCAGGCAGTTCAGGCACGCATACCAGATTGCATGGAAGGTGAGCACTTCCGCAAGCTGCCTCGGGTTCGTAAGAATGCCTTGGGGCGGAGATCAGATCGCTTTGAGCGCCGTCTCCAGGTCCCGAACGATATCCTCAACATCTTCAATCCCAACCGAAATCCTTACCATTCCGTCTGTGATCCCGATTGTCTTACGCCCCTTCGGCCCCAGCGCAGCGTGAGTCATGGTCGCGGGATGCGATATCAGCGTCTCCACTCCGCCCAGGGACTCCGCTAGCGAACACACGCGCACCTTCTTTAACAGCCTCTTGGCATTGGCCAGAGAGCCGGTTTCAAATGTAATCATGGCCCCAAAGCCGCTCATCTGCTCCATCGCCAGTTCATGCTGCGGGTGGTCGGGCAATCCCGGATAAAAAACTCTCTTCACTTTCTTATGTCCTGCAAGAAACCCGGCGACGATCCGGCCGCTCTCATCATGCTGTTCCATCCGAACCGCCAGTGTCTTAACCCCCCGCAAGATTAGCCAGCACTCAAACGGAGAGAGAATCGCGCCCGCTGCCTTCTGCACAAACGCGAGTTTCTCGGCCTGTTCTTTTTTGGTGCATACGACCACGCCGCCCAGTCCATCGCTGTGTCCGTTCAGAAATTTTGTCGTGGAATGGACCACCATGTCAGCGCCCAGGGCAATCGGCTGCTGGAAGTATGGGGACATGAAAGTGTTGTCCACCACCAGCTCAGCCTTTTTACGCCTGCATATTTGGCTTACCGCCCGGATATCCGTCAACGCCATCAGCGGATTGGTTGGCGTCTCCATGTAAACCATGCGGGTATTCTTCTGGATGGCGCGTTCAACGTTCGCTGGATCGGTGGTGTTGACGTAAGTAAATTCCAAACCAAAATTCGCCAGCACCTGATTGAACAGGCGCGGTACGCCTCCGTAGAGATCGTGTCCGCAGACCACGTGGTCTCCAACCTTGAACAAAGTACAGATGGCATTGGTAGCCGCCATTCCGCTGGCGAATACACGCGCAGCAATGCCGCCTTCTAGCGCCGCCAGGTTTTCTTCCAGCCGCGTCCGGGTAGGGTTCGAGACCCGCGAATACTCGTACCCCTTGTTTTTGCCCAGCTCTTCCTGCACGTAGGTCGAGGTTGGATAAATGGGCACCGAAACCGCGCCCGTAAGGGGATCGGGTTCCTGTCCCACATGAATGGCCAATGTGGCAAATCCCACTTTTTTCTTGCTCATGAAGTTTCTTTCGTAAGACCAAATTTATGACTGTGGCGCCGTGTTATTAACTGGCTACCAAAGCGCTTGGCCTAAACTCCGCCCTCGAAAATCTTCTTCGAAAGATATCTCTCAGCGGAGTCGGGAATCATCGTCACCACTGCTCCCTTACCCAATCTCTTCGCAACTTGAAGCGCAGCAAAAACACTTGCGCCGCCACTCGATCCCGAGAGCACTCCTTCGCGGGCAGCCAATTGCTTCACCATCGCGAAGGCGTCATGATCGCTAACCATCAGAACTTCGTCGCAGACCGACGGATCGAAATTCCCTGGAATAAAACTCGCTCCAATTCCCTCCACTTTGTGCGGCCCTGGGGGGTTGCCGCCAAGTATCGATCCCTGGGTCTCGACTGCGATTGCCAGCACTTTCGGCAGATGCTTCTTCATGTATCGGGCGACTCCGGTGAACGTTCCAGCCGTGCCCGCGCCGATTACTACGGCATCAATCTTCCCTTCCATCTGCTCGAAGATTTCTACTGCAGTGGTTTCACAGTGGTAGTCAGGATTGGCGGGATTGAAAAACTGCCCTGCCATAAATGCCTTGGGATCGCGCGCGACCAACTCCTTTGCCTGGCGAATCGCCCCCTGCATTCCCTCCGCGTCCGGCGTGCGGGTGACGTCGGCGCCCAAGGCCCGCATGAGCGCAACCTTCTCTTCAGAAAAGCGCTCGGGCACGAACAGAGCCACCTTGTAACCACGATTGACCCCAATCAGGGCTAGGCCAATGCCAGTATTGCCGGCAGTCGCCTCCACGATGGTCCCGCCGGGCTTAAGTTGCCCTTCCTGCTCGGCCCGGCGGATGATTCCGATAGCGGCGCGATCTTTCACGCTGCCGCCTGGATTAAGGTATTCCAGCTTGGCAAACACTTCAGCCGAGCCCGACTGGGCGAGGTGTTTTAGTTTCAAAAGCGGGGTTGCGCCCACGAGCTGAGTAATGTCGTCAGTGACGCGCAGCGGAGCGCTGGAAACAGTTTTGGTAGCCACGCTACAAGACTATGGGGGCGGTAGTAAGAAGGTCAATTATCGGAAGTAAGCAGCGGGACGGCATTCGGTACAGCGGCAGCCGGTGAAGCAGGCTCCTACCTACGGGGCGCCGCCGACCAGCCGCTCGTCCCCGGCGTAGTAACCACTCCGCGTGCGCACCGTAAGCTTGCCGTGTCCGTGGGCGTCGGCTTCCACACGAATGGTGCGATATCCACCCGCACTCTTGGGATTGGTCGGCTTGTATCCGATTGTGTACTGGTTGCGAATGTCGTGGGCCACCTGGCGGCTGATTTCGTCCACTTCGTCCACCGTCTTTGGAAAGAACGCGATCCCGCCCGTGCGCTCGCAAATGGTCTGCAGCACCCGCCGGGTACGGTGTTGACGCTCATCGCCCAAGATCGCAATGGCGTAAACCGTAGGCCCGTTCTCTTGCTGGATGCGCTTCACCGCCTGCTCCAGCGACTCACGGCTTGCCGTATCTTCCCCGTCAGTTACCACGAACAGCACTTTCTTCTGCAAGGCTGAGTTCTTGCTCTGGTCCGCCGAGGCCACGACCGCGTCGTAGAGCGCCGTTCCGCCCCGCGCCTCGACTTTTTCCAGAGCTTCGCGCAATTTGTTGATGTCGCTGGTAAAGTCCTGGTCGAGGAAGTACTCGTCGTTAAAATTCACTACAAAAACCTGGTCTTCGGGATTGCTCGACCGGACCAGGTTCAAAGCCGCCCTGTTGACCTTGTCACGTTTCTCTCGCATTGAGCCGGAATTGTCGATGACAATCCCCATGGCGACCGGAATATCCTCATGCCGAAAAGAGGTAATGTTTTGCTGCTGGCCGTCTTCGAATATCTTGAAAGCGGCGCGATCCAGATCGGTGACCATCCGCTGGCTCTTGTCCACGACGGTGGCATGGACAACGACTTCCTGCACCTGCTTTTTTATGACGAAATCTCCACCCTCCTTGTTAATCGAGGGCGGAGCCTGCTGCTCAGGGGTGGCCGAAGGAAATGCCGTGCCCGGCTGTTGCACGGCGGGCTTGTTAGGCGTGGAATTCTGTTGCGATTGGGTTCCCGTGGCAAGGAAGAGAAAACACAGAAAAAATGCTAAAACTCTCTCATTCCGAAGGAGCATAGTATCCCGTTTTGGCAAATACCTTGAGCGGCGGCAAGCCTTTGGGTGGCATTAATTTGACTTTTATTTTACGCCATTTGCCGTCGTGCAACGGGTTCTTTGGACGATAGCCAATAACATACTGGTTTCGTAGTTCGATGCCGATCTTGGTGGCGACATCAGCCAAGTCGTTGGGATTGTCGATGGTGAACGCCCGGCCGCCCGTCAACTGGGTAACGTCACTAAGGAGTTGCGGGCCCAACCGCTCTTCAGTAGTTGGGAAATAGTGGTCATAAACGCCGATGGCGTAAATCAGCACATCAGCCTCTTTTACCACCGACTTGATCTCGCCTTCGGTGTACCGGCTATGATTGTCACCTCCGTCGGAAATAATCAGCAGCGCCCGCTTCTGGTACTTTGCCTGGCGCATCTTACTGACACCGAGGTAGATAGCATCCAGCAACGCGGTACGACCCTTAGGGACGGTGTAAACCAGTTTGCCTTGAATGTCGTCTACCGAGGTGGTGAAGTCGGCAATCTGTTCCGGCTTGTCGGCGAAGGTGATCATGAAGAACTCGTCCTGCGGATTCGCGGTCTTAAAAAACTCTATGACCGCTTCGCGGGCGCGTTCGATCTTGCTGCTCATGCTGCCGCTCATATCGAAGATTACGCCCAGGGAAACCGGCGCATCCTCGCTCGAAAAATGGCGGATATCCTGCACTTCCTTGCCCTCAAATATGCTGAAGTTCTCCTTGTCCAAACCCGTCACCAGGCGGTTCATGGGATCGGTAATGGTCACCGGAACCAGGACCAGATTGACGTCTACTTTTATCGGTTTGGTGTGAGTCTTGAGCGAGGCGTCGACCACGCCACTGGATGCGACCGGAGGGGATGCTGGCAGGCTGGGATTGATGTGGACATCGTCGTTTAGGACCTGTGCGAAGCCGGCACAAGGGATTAACAGGCAGACAACCGCTAAGGTCAGGAGGGGGCGCGGAGTGGAGAAACTGCGGTTTGGTCCCAGCAAAACTGCCTCCTTGGGGTCCAGCGAGGGGACGTGCGGAGGTTCCGGCTGCTCAATTTCGGTCGCGTAACCCGCACCCACCGCAGGAACGCTACCTTCTTTGGGCCGATACTACCACAGCTTGAGGCTCCTGACGCCAGGCTTTTTCTTCTGTGCTTCCGATGCTCCCGTTATCGCAAAAGTTTTCTCATCCGGAAAGCATGATTTCGTGGCTCATCCCCGCTTCTTCCACTCTCTTGCTACAATTTCATCTCTACTTATGGCCTATATTGCCCCTTTTCGCGCTCTTCGTTACGACCAGTCCCGAGTCAAGCTAAACGACACGATTACCCAGCCTTACGACAAGATCAGCGCGGAGATGCAGGAAGCCTATTACCAGGCGAGCCCTTACAATCTGGTTCGCATCATCCTGGGCAAGAAGGAGACCACGGACCGTCCCGGTAACGATGCCTATAGCCGAGCTGCAGGCGCATTTTCCGACTGGCGCCGCCAAGGCATTTTTGTGCAGGATCGCCAACCCTCTATCTACCTCTACGTTCAGCGTTTTACCGTTCCAGGAATCAAAACCGAGCTAGAGCGCCGTGGCTTGATCGCGCTTGGCCGGATCGAAGACTATTCCGCCGGTGTCGTTTTCCGCCATGAACAGACGCTTTCCCGGCCGAAGGCTGACCGTCTCGACCTGCTTCGCGCCACCCGCGCCCACTTCGGACAGATTTTCATGCTCTATAGCGATCCCGCCGGGGAGATTGACGGCCTTCTAAACCCCAATGGTGCGCCCGACATGGAGACAATCGACGAATACGGCGTCTCCCATAAGGTGTGGAAGATTTCCGATGTCAGCGTCATCGACTTGGTGCGTGCCCGCATGCGTGAAAAAAAGCTGATTATTGCCGACGGCCACCATCGCTACGAAACTGCCATCAACTACCGCGATGAGCGCCGCGCCGAAGCCACCGCGCACCCCGGGACCGGAGTTCCTCGCGAGCGCATCGCCGGTGAGACGCCGCGTCCTCCCGAAGAGGCTCCTTACGAACTCATGATGATGACGCTAGTCAACATGGATAGCCTCGGTCTGGTCATCTTGCCGACCCATCGCGTCGTCCATGGACTTACAACCTTCGACTCGACCCCATTCCGCGACAAAGCCCGCGCCCACTTCCGTGTACAGGAAATCGATCCGGCCTTCGACGGGCCCCGCGCCGCCGCAATCCTTCGGGAAGCCGGCCGCGAGGCAACCGCAATTTTGGCAGTCACCCCCAACCGCGCATTCCTGCTCGACCAACCCAAGGCCACCGACACCAAAGTCTTTGCCGGACTATCGCCCCGCCAGCAGTCGCTCGACGTCGTACAGTTACACAAGGCTTTGCTGGAGGAAGTTCTGGGGCTATCTGAGGAGTCGATCCGCGACCAGCAGAACCTCAGTTACATTCGCGACGCGGGCGAGGCAGTGGCCCGGGTCCGCCGCGGCGCTGCCAACATTGCTTTCCTGATGAATCCGGTAAAGATGGAACAGGTCCGCGACATCGCATTCGGCGGTGAAGTGCTGCCGCAGAAGTCGACAGACTTCTTCCCCAAGCTGCTCACGGGCTTTACGATTTACGCGCTGGAATAATTTCGTTAGCGGGAGAGACTACGGTTTTCTGGCCAGCGATTTGCCTTGCATGGCCTTGGGAATTTCGTAACCGGCGATATCCAATAGCGTAGGCGCTATGTCCAGCAACTTAGCTCCCTGAAACTCACCCTGCAGCGGGTTGTTTGGCGCATTCAGGATAAACATACCGAACTGGGCATGGTTGCAGGCATCGGGACCGGTATCGTTTTCTTCAAGGTGTAACCGGCCATGGCCCACGCTGCCGATTGACCTCCAGTAAAGGCGCCCGAAGTGGACGATGAGGTCAGGCGCGACGTTGCGGACGCTGTGGTAAATCTCTTCCGGTTTGAAAACTAGTGAATTCAGAGCCTGGCCTTTGGCGTCGGTCAGGGCTTCGAATCTTTTCTTCCATTCATCGCGGAACGATTCGTATTGCGACTTCGGGATGATGCCTCTGGGCTCGCGGTCCTCGACGTTGAAGAACACCCGGGCGTAGTATCCACCTTCGCTCCAGACCTTCGTCTTGGCCCAATTTACCTTCAGCTGGGCAAAAGGAGTGATCCCCTGTGGCGGTTCATTTAGTACAAGTAGACCTTCCCGGATCAACCATTCATTGACCGCAAATCCGCCATCCAGACGCTGCGCTCCGTGATCGGAGACGATCAAGAGGACGGTGTCTTTGTCGAGCAGTTCCATGACTTCGCCGATCTGTTGGTCGAGCCATTGGTAGTAGTCGGGAATCACGTTCTCGTAAGGATTTCCTTCACGGTAGTGGATGTGTTGCTTGTCATAACTGTCCCAAAAACCGTGGTGGACACGGTCGAGGCCGATGTCGACGTAATGGAAGTAGTCCCACTCTTTGTTGGCAAGGAAATGCTTCACTACCGTCCATTGTTTGCGGCTCATCTCGAATATCTGCTCCTTGAGCCAAGCCTTGTCATCGGTGCGAAAGCCCGGAACATCCGGGGGATAATGGCCGACGAGTTGGTTAATCTCTTTCTTGATTTCCGGCGGGTGGGTGAATTCGTCGGTGTCGGAATCCGGAGTCAGAAAGCAGCTGACGCTGATGCCGTTGATCTTGCGCGGCGGAAACCCAGGTGGCACGCCGACAATGATCGACCGCTTTCCTTCCTCGGCGAGGTAGTCCCACATGGCAGGAGTTTGAATCGAACGCGAATCAGCGATCCCTAGCCCGCTGTAGGTGTGATTGACGCGATTGCGGAACCCGTAGACGCCCAGCGAGCCGGGGTCCTGGCTGGTGGAGAGGCACATCCACGCTGGCACAGTGATGGGTGGGATGACGCTCTCGAGCCGTCCCCAGGTGCCGCTGTCCATCAGGCGGCGAAAGTTTTTGAGACGCTGGTCTTCGAAGGCGATTCCGGGGGCGGCGCAGTCTAATCCTAGGATGCAAATCTTCATGGAGTCTAGAAAGTTTATCGCAAGTGAGAATTTCTGATTGGTCGTCCTGAGTGGAGGGGCTGCCTTGCGAAGCCAAACCACTGAAATTCACAGGCTATTTGGCGCGCTCGCGAATGGACTTCTCGGTCAACACTGCCTGTTCGCGAACATGATCGGAGACATCCGGCAATTCGCGCTCGTAAGGCGTGATTGCCGGCAAATCCTCTATGCTTCCGATCAGGTACAGCGCGCGCAGGGCCTCCCACACCTGTTCGGACGCTGGCGAGACCTCGGCAATACGGTCCCCCGCAGAGACCGTCTGCCCCGTTCTCACGGAAAGATCTCGCACCCGGCCACCGATCGACGACCGCACTTCGCCGCTGTCAAGTTTGGCGACGACACCATTTTGATGGATGGCCATGCCAACGGTGCTGGTGTCGACAACTTTTCCGGCTTGGGGCGCGGTAACAGCGACAGGCCGTAGCAGAGCGACAATTTGCTCACGCCCGCTGGCGTCTCCGTAGCGGACAAGTGATAGCGCGGCGTTGCCCCTAACCATCGGCGAAGAATCAGATAGCATCTTTAGAAGCGACCCGTGAAAACCAGCTCCGCTTGTGTCCTGTCCCATGACCCAAGCGTCGGTATTGCGAACTTCCTCCACTGGATAAGCTGCCAACTGCACCACCTGCGGATACCACTGGACGACGGTAGGATCGTGCTTATCCATACGCTCGCCCAACTGCACCAATGCGTGCTGAATGTGACGCGGCTTCTTGTCATCGTGAAGATATTCGATCAGCTTCGTGTCGGAAAGTTGGCGGCCGAACCAGGTGTTCCACCAGAACAGGAACGGCATCAGCACGATCAGCCACGCGGTCAGGAAAAACAACAGGCGCTGCTTGGTGGACATGCGATGGTGCGGCTTGGCGGGAACTACGATTTCGGGGGACCCTGACATCGGATGAAAAATATATCAGTCGGCTACGTCGGCGTCGAGAACGCGGTCTTGCTCCAAATAGTGCGAAATGGCGTATTGAGCCAGTAGCGGCGTCTGAAGTTCGACCTCAGCGCCGATCCATTCCCCCCTGGCGTGCGGAGTATCTGGCGCATGTTTGCACTCGCCACTTGATCCAAACTTCGGACCGAAAGAAGCGCTAACGATCTCATCAAACTGCTTCAGGTCGCGAAATGCCTGGTCGCCCACGGTTCGCGACACATCGATTTTCAAACGGATGGCGGTCATGCGGCGGGCTTGGTGGTGCGACGGTTGACCATCACGAAGGCCAAGCCGAACATGAAAAGCGAGAACAGCAGGAGCGTCGCTATCGCTGAGAAAAGGCTGACCAAGCCAGTGCTGCCCGGGTAGAGCAGCAGCCGCAAAGCCTCGACTCCGTAGGTTAGGGGGTTAGCCAACATAAGCGTGCGTATCCAACCCGAAGCTCCCGTTAGCGGAAACAATGCGCCGGAGAGCAGCCACAGTGGAATCAGAAAAAGATTGATGATGGCGTGAAACGCTTGATTGGAATCCATCGGCCAAGCGATCGAGAAACCGAGCGCGGTCAGGGCGAACGACACCAGAAAGACGGTGAGCGCGACTAGTAGGAATTGGCCGGCGTTGATGTGGACCCCGACGAACGGAGCAAAGACCAAAAAGATCAAGCCCTGAATAGTGGAGAGCGTTGTGCCGCCCAGTACTTTACCCAGGACTATCGCCGAACGCGAAGCTGGTGCCACCAGCACCGATAGCAAGAACCCTGCCTTACGGTCTTCGATCACCGACATCATGGTGAAGATCGAGGTGAAGAGCACGATCATGATCAGCGCGCCGGGGTAGAAGTAGTCAAGGTAGTGTTGTTGACCTGCGGCATCCCCGGCGCGAAAAGATGTGCCAAAGCCTGAGCCGATCACCAGCCAAAAGATGACCGGCGAAGCAATTACGCCGACGACCCGCGAACGTTGGCGATAGAAGCGAACGATCTCGCGCAGCCAGAGAGTATAAGCGGGCAGCAGCACCCGGCTTGGGGTTCCGCCGGTGTCGATCGGAAGAGTGGTGGTTTGGGTTGCCATTTCGATTTTTTGGCCCTTGCCGCTCCTGCGCGGGCGAAGGTGCCTGCGTCACATCTAGATCTTTTCGGTCCAGAATTTGTGCCCGGTGCGGCGTATGAAGACATCTTCCAGCGCCGGCTTGCTGACAGAAATTGCGTCAATCTCGCCCGGAAATGCTTCCATCACATCAGTGATAAAGCGGTGGCCGTTTTCGCGCTCTAGTCGTACCTGTCCATCCAGCACTTGAGGATGAAGGCGGAAGCGGATGCGAATTTTTTCCGCAAGAGCATCGGCATCCGCAGTGTCGAGCAAAATCACGTCACCGCCAATTTCCTGCTTCAACGTGGCCGGCGTCCCTAGTGCCACCAGCTTGCCTTCATTCAGAATCGCTAGCCGGTCGCAGCGTTCGGCCTCTTCCATCAGGTGCGTAGTCACAATCACCGAAACCCGCTCTTCGTCGCGCAGGCTCTTCAAATACTGCCAGACATCGCGGCGGGCCCCCGGATCGAGGCCCGTGGTCGGCTCGTCGAGCAATAGGATTGACGGATGATGCAGCAGGCCCTTCGCCAGTTCAAGGCGGCGTTGCATCCCGCCGGAAAACAATTCGGCCTTTTCGTTAGCGCGATCGGAGAGGCCCACTCTGGATAGCATCTCGGTGATGCGAGCCGTAAGCGCCGCGCCGCGCAAGCCATAAAGATGACCTTGATGGCGAAGGTTCTCAGCAGCAGTAAGCTTCACGTCGATGCTTTGCGCCTGAAAAACTACGCCGATCTGACGGCGCAAGGCGTTAGCATCCTTGGCGACGTCGTGTCCGAGGATCGAGGCCCGGCCCGCCGTCGGAACCATCAGGGTAGAAAGGATCCGAAACAGCGTGGTCTTACCGCTGCCATTGGGGCCAAGCAAGCCGAACAGCTCCGCCGCCTGAACATCGAAAGACACGCCATTGAGCGCCGTGCGCTGATCGTAGCGGTGAACTAGCCCTTGAACGGAAATCACGCCGGTATGGCTGGGTGAGGGCGGCTCTGATCCGACTATATCTATCGTGGAGGAGTTGGAAGCCACAGGTCATTCTAACGCAGGTGGGTGGAGTTTAGAGGATTGAGGACAACCAGGTGGGGGCTGTCCAAAGGCATTGTGGGAAATCTCTATGCCGCCACCGGATCTTCCCCGCCACTCGCCACCCGCTCCTCAAAAGCCACCGGCACATGCCGCCAAACCTGAATCGCGAGCACGACGGCGGTTGCCAGGATCAGAGCTCCCATGGCGACGTGGGCGACGGTGGATATCACCATGGGCAATTCCGGCTGAACCGCGTC
>Ga0157378_10000684_pt1 | contig 31879 bp, 34 predicted proteins | sample M65metaG_FD_115309 | JGI IMG/M metagenome (GOLD analysis project Ga0157378, IMG submission 115309) | Miscanthus rhizosphere microbial communities from Kellogg Biological Station, Michigan, USA - M6-5 metaG | ecosystem: Host-associated > Plants > Roots > Rhizosphere > Soil | place: USA: Michigan... | reverse complement strand
TGGGACATGAAATAGAGCACAAGATCCTCCGAATAAGAGTAGTAGGCGGTGTTGACGTGTGCCTCGCCGCCAATCGTGATCGTTGCCCATGCCCCTAGTGGGGTCCCGTCGAGCACACGCATGATGCTGCGCCGCACTCGCTCGGCTGTGAGTCCCTCAACTTCGCTTGGCGTGCCATCCACGCGGATCGCCCCCATTTGTGTGAACATGGTACCTATGCCGCAATGGATTTTGCCACAAGCCAGAACCAAATTCTTTGGTGAAGTGATGTTAAAAAACAAACCTTGGGGCGCACTCGCAGCTTCCCAGATCGCGCTGTCTTGCCGCCAGATCCTTCCCCAATACCACTGCATACAGCCCAGATAAAGTTCGGTGGTCTGAACCAAGACGTGCCCCAGAAGGAATTCGCATCTGTTCCAACTCGCGTCCCGAAGCGTGGCACAGTCGAGCGCAAGTCCCCGCACTGTTACCGTCAGGCTAAAATCGTGCGATGTTCCAAAAACGAAACATTGACAAGAGTTTCCCCGGTGTCGGACTACATCACACGACTTCTTTATCGAGGAGTTAATTCGTCTGCTTCTTCGGCTTATCGTTCTCGATCAGGAACTCAAGACCACAGTGCTTGCACGTCACCCGCTTCGCAAATATGAAGTCCATCGGCGTCTTCACTGTGGTCACTTTATCGCAGTACGGACAGGTGAACTCACGTTCCTGGAACTCAGGCAGCTCGGCATGCATCACAGCTTCTTCCATTCGGTCATCGCCATTAGCTCATCTTTGATTTCCTGTATTCGCTGTCGTCTCCGCTCACGATCAGACTCGGCAACTGACCCTTTCTGATGCTTGTAAAGCTCATTTTCTTGCTTCAACGCGTTTATTTCCTCACGCAAGCTGCGGACACGCTCAAGAACAGATAAGGGCATAGCCAAAAATATAGCAGTATGGTGATAAATCTTATGTCCAGTGACAAGCGGACGGCAGCCAAGCATCAGAGGCCCGATTAGTCGCGCCTGCTTTGCTGCAGGCTCAATCTGCCTGTATGTTCGGAGATTTCCTGAACTAGCTCCAGAAGCTGTCACCGTCTTTCTTCGTGGACGCCCGCTCGCACAGTAGCTGCGAGTGCTCTCTATTGTTGTCTGTCATATTTCCCAAGTTTGTGATGGGAATGGCACCGACCAAAGCTGCTATACAAGTACATCAAGGGCCTATACATCAAGTCCTGTATCCGATGATGAATATTAACTAATAATCGGCCACTGGGTTTCCCTGATAATCAGCTAGCTTTTCTCTCTGGCCACACGGCATCGGCATCTCAGGTCTTGATGTAGCAGATCATGGTCGGCATCCATGATCTTTAGCATGCTGTCTCAAAGCGCCGATGACACGCTCCTTTTGACCAACCGCCATTTCCAGTTCTTTATCCAGACGCATAAACGTCCCGTGCTCTCTGGCACGAAATGCGGCAAGCTGAGCGCCGATTAGCTCTACGAGTTTTTGTAGTGCTTCCGTTACCTGATCTTCCAGTGCGGCATATTCGGGGCATTTGTTCGGTTCCATAGGAATTACCCCGCCAGTTACGATGCTCCGGACACAGTGCCGATGTCCGCTCAAGGAATTATGTTGTACTCCGCGATAGTTGCACGGGATCCCCAGCCCTATTATGACCCGCAGCCCTATTATAAAGATCCCGTTTCCCGGGGTTCCGGCATGTAATTGTCGGCCATCAGGACTATTTCCTCAAAGTGATCCGCTAAACCAACTGCCATCGCACCACCGTTGCCGCAGGTCGACCTTATTATCTGCCCACATACGGTCACTGTCCTTATGCCTACCCGAGTTAGGGCGCCGAAGATTTACGCACTGGCGATTTTCGCCCATTTAAAAGTGCTCACGTCCGGCATTCGAATTGCGATCCCGAATATCGATACGGAATTCGCTCGACCCCGTACGAAATAGGCATTGTGCTTGAAGGGACCCGATGCCATGCTGCGCAACAAGAGCCAAAGTATCGAGCAGTCGGCAATGAAAATTGTCGCCAACGAGCAGGGTAAATTGGCATCTGTCGTATTGATATCGACTCCTCTCCGGCTATTCGCGGTCGGCTTCTCGCACTATTCGAAGCTCAACATCCAAAAATCATAAGCGTAGATTTGTCGGGGGTCACGCATATGGACAGTTCGGGTATTGCCACTCTGATCGAAGCTTTAAGAATCGCGCGAAGCTACAACACTGAAGTGAGGTTGCAAGGCTTAGAAGGCCGACTACTGCGGCCGTTTCAATCGGCAGGCATTCTGCGGCTATTCAACGGAAGCACCCGGTCATTGATCAAACACAAGGTGTTCTGATGTTGCCAGTCCCGGCACACACTACCGATCTGTGTTGATGATGCGGCGACCCCATGTCTCGCATTGAGTCTTAAGAGCGGAAATTCTATGGAAATAGTCGATCCGTTATTTGGCATCAAACTTAACGGAGAAGATTTATGGCACATCGTAGGATGCACGGATCTCCCTTAAAGGGAGCAATCGTCGGCTCGCTCAGTGGACTAGTCGGAACCGTACTTATGACTCAGTTTCAAATCGTTTGGAAGAAAGGATCGGAACAGACGCAGTCGCGTAAGAAAACAAGATCCGAGTCCAAGAAGTCGGAAAAGGAAGACTCGACTATGAAGACTGCCGAGAAGCTAGGCGAAGCTGCAGGCTATAAGCTGACCAAAGCCGAAAGAAAGAAAGCGGGCAATTGGGTTCACTACGGATTTGGTACGGCCATGGGAGCAATCTATGGCCTCGTCAGGGAGTCAGCGCCCAAATCAGTGCGGCAGATGAATTCAGGAATTTCCGGTGCAGGGTATGGTTCCGTGGTTTTTCTTGGGGCCCATGAAATTGCGGTTCCCTCGCTAAAGCTGGGATCGAATCCAATTAAGGAACCTGTTCGCGACCAGATTTCTGAATATCTGGCGCACCTAGTTTACGGCCTGGGAACATCCCTGACGTACAGTGCGCTTCGCAGAATTGTTTGAAGAAACGGCCGCCTTACGCGGCCACTTCTTGTTGCTCCGGCTCTAGCTTCACTTTGATCCAACCTGGCTCTCGCTTATCGAAAGCCCGGTAGGCTTCAATCGCGAACGTAATTGGCTCAACGTGGGTCAGAATTGTACTGGGAACGAGAACGCCACTACGCACCAATTCCAACAGCTGCGGAATATAACGCCGGTGATTGCAGTTGCCCATTGTGACAGTAAGGTTCTTGTTCATTGCTTGTCCGATGGGAAATGAGTTCTTGTCACCATAGACGCCAATGATCGATATCGTACCGGCCTTGGCTACAGCTTGAACCGCCCAGTCCAAAACGATAGAGGGAGCGTCGCCGGGATTCCAATTTCCATTCTTAACATTTGTGCGAGGAGCAACTTCTTTTTTCTCTTTTGCATATTTAGTTCCAGCCGATTCCTTTCCTGGCCCTGAATGCGGACGGTTGGCATCAACGCCTACAGCATCTATGACCCGATCAACTCCAATGCCTCCCGTGAGCTCCTTGATGGCCTCAAGCGAGTCTTCCGAATTGAAGTCCACTACTTCCGCACCCTGCGCTCGAGCCATCATTAACCGAGACGGGATGGTATCAATCGCTATGATCCTTCCCGCTTTAAGCAATTGGGCGCAAGCAACGCAGAATTGCCCAACCGGGCCTAGTCCAAAAATCGCTACGGTATTGCCGGGTTTGATTTGCGCATTCTCAGCAGCCATATAAGCGGTGGGAACAATATCCGAAAGCAAAATTGCTTCATCGTCCGATACCTCCTGCGGAAGTTTGACTAATCCCACGTTCGCAAAAGGCACACGCGCTTTCTCCGCCTGTAGACCGTCAAACGAGCCGCTTTCCTCTGGTCCGCCAAAGAATGCCGTCCCTGCGGCCGCGCCGTTGGGGTTCGCCTTATCGCACTGAGAGTAATATCCGGACCGGCAGTATGAACAATTACCGCAAGCGATCGTCGAAGGAATCACGACTCGGTCGCCTTCTGCGAGATTGCGAATGTTCTTGCCGATCTCTTCGACGATCCCAACTCCTTCATGTCCCAGAATTATTCCTTTCTTCATACCGGGTAGGGTTCCTCGAATCATATGAAGGTCGGTGCCGCAAATAGCGCTCGCGGTTAGCGCAACAATTGCGTCATCCGGCTTTTTTAGTTTGGGGTCTTTGACTTCTTCAAGACGAATCTCACCAATTCCATGAAAAACAACTGCTTTCATAGCCCACCTCACAAATAAACCTTCCAATTTTGGATGCTGGATAGAAACTGAGGTTGACCGCGGATCCTGAACGACTGCTACACAATAGGCTCTACCTGGATCAAGTAAATGCCCGATTGCTCAGAAATTGCGGAATTAGCTAGGGTAGGGTCAGTGAATTCAAACCCGCCTGGAGAACACTGATGTCGCATTCATTCAGAACACCCGCCACGTTAGTATTCGTTTTCTTTGTTTCTTTGACCTTAGCTTTCGGCCAAGACGCTGCTGACTCATCCAAAACCAAGACTTCCCCGGGCATCGCCGCGACAGACTCCACTTTCATGAAGAAAGCTGCCGATGGAGGGATGGCCGAAGTCGAACTAGGACAGCTTGCCGTTCAAAAAGCTTCGAGCCCTGATGTGAAAGCATTCGCCCAGAGGATGGTGGATGACCACGGCAAAGCCAACGAGCAACTGAAACAGTTGGCAGCCGAGAAGCATATTGACCTTCCTCAGGAGCCCGGCGCGAAGAATAAAGCCATTAAAGCGAGGCTGGAAAAGTTATCAGGATTGGAATTCGATCAAGCCTACGTTGAAGAGATGGTAAAGGATCACAAGAAGGATGTTGCAGAATTTCAACGTCAAAGCAAGACTGCCAAAGATGATGACGTCAAGAATTTTGCGGCCCAAACTCTCCCGACGTTGCAAGAGCATTTGAAACAAATCGAGAGCCTCAATCCTCACAAAACAGAAGCAAGCGCCCTACAAAAGCAATAGCGCTTTTGGAATTGAAATGGCAGAAGGACACAAATACAAATGCCAACGAGAACCGTAACCATCGCCGCAGGAATAGCCGCCGGCTTGTTGGCGGCAAAATGGGTTCGACGGATCCCGAATCTCGATTTGCAAAACAAAACTGTTTTCATAACGGGCGGCTCTCGCGGACTTGGTCTGGCCTTGGCACGAGAATTCGCAAAGCGGGGCGCTCGCATTGCGATATCTGCCAGGGCAGGAGACGAATTGCAGCGGGCGGCAGCTCAATTGGAGAACGTAACGTCACACGTTCTCACGATTGAGGCCGATGTCACGATGCGAGAGGAGGCCGAAAGCGCCATTGCCAAGATCAATGAGCGTTTCGGTTTCGTCGATGTACTCGTTAACAATGCCGGAACAATCACGGTCGGTCCTCTGGAAACGATGACCATAGACGACTTCCGTGAGTCTCTGAACACTCATTTCTGGGGGCCATATTTTGCGACGATGGCCGTGCTTCCGGAGATGCGGCGACGAGGAGCGGGATCGATCGTCAATATTTCCTCGGTTGGAGGAAAAATCAGTGTTCCTCATTTGCTTCCTTATAGTGTGGGTAAGTTTGCGCTCACAGGATTTTCCGAGGGACTCCGCGCAGAATTGCAGAAGGACAACATTCATGTAACGACAGTTTGTCCTGGACTTATGCGAACGGGCAGTCCGAGAAACGCTCTATTCAAAGGCAAAAACGAGGAAGAGTACGCCTGGTTCAGCATTAGCGATTCCCTGCCCATCTTATCGGTGGCTGCAAATCGCGCTGCACGCCTCATTGTCGATGCGTGTGTTCAAGGTAGGGCTGAACTGATACTGTCCTTCCCTGCCAAATTCGGATGCCTTTTGCACGGAATAATGCCCGGCACCACGACAGAGATTCTTGCACTCATGAATCGTTTGCTGCCTGCCGCTGGTGGCACAGGACCGATAGCCAAGACCGGCCGCCAAAGCGCCTCGAAGATCTCGCCCTCGTGGATCACTACATTGAATGAGCAAGCGGCAAAACAAAACAATCAAATCGCCTAGGAGACGTATATGAGTGCCCGAACCCCGTCCATTGATTTTGAGCAATCGCTCGACTCGGTCGATCAGACTACCTCTACAGTCGGTAGGGCAGCCTATGCCATAGCAGGATTATCGGGCGTGCTCTATGGCGCCTGGAGACGGGACCGGTTAGGTTGGCCCCTGTTACTTGGGGGTGGCTATTTTTTATACCGTGCTGCCGTTCAGAAAATACCTCAGGAAAACTCGATAAGACTGGCCCAAACGGTCAATCGCTCTGCCGACGAAATCTATTCATTCTGGCGAGACTTCCAAAATTGGCCTTTGTTCATGGATGGGATGGACCGGGTTCAATCTGCCGATTCCATGACAGTGGCTTGGACTGGAGAGAATGGTTCGATCGACGGAGAAAGCGCAATTCTTGAAGAACAGCCCGGTCAACTTTTGCGGTGGATCTCTCGAGTTGAGAATGACGAATACGAAGCCGCAATTGAACTTCGACCCGCGCCCAGCAACCGCGGCACAGAAATCTATTTTCATTTGCTCGATCGCAAACCTCAGACCGTGGTGAGCCAGATCCTTCGTAGGGCTACAGGCGACTCTATGGAACAGTGGGGTCGTGAAAGTCTCAGGGCGTTGAAGCAGCTCATGGAAGCAGGAGAAGTTCCTACGACCGACGGCCAACCTCATGGATCACGCGGCGCAAAAGGCAAAATCGAGCGGGCCGTTTTTCGCGAGGGCGTCGAGGAGAAGAAACGCCGGCCCCGCGCAACCCGTATCCCAAACCAAAAGCTCGCCGCATCTTAGCAAGATTTAGGAGATCAACTGTGAAGGCACTATGTTGGCAAGGAAAAGAGAACGTTCGCGTCGAAAAAGTTGACGATCCGCAAATCCTCAATCCGCGCGATGCAATTGTGAAGATCACACTCACCGCTATCTGCGGATCGGATCTTCACCTCTACGATGGATACATACCGACACTCGAGCCCGGAGATATTCTTGGCCACGAATTCATGGGGGAGATTGTTGAAACCGGCCAAGAGGTCAATAATCTCAAAGTCGGAGACCGCGTTGTCGTCCCGTTCACCATTGCTTGCGGTCATTGCTATTTCTGTGAAAATCAGCTTTGGTCACTATGTGACAACTCCAATCCAAACGCGTGGATCGCTGAGAAGATGTATGGCTTTTCTCCTTCCGGGTTGTTCGGCTATTCCCACATGATGGGAGGATATGCCGGCGGTCAAGCTCAATATGCGCGAGTTCCCTTCGCTGACATAGGACCGATAAAAGTTCCGGACACCCTGCGAGACGATCAAGTATTGTTCCTCTCAGACATCTTCCCCACTGGCTATATGGCCGCCGAAAACTGCACGATCAGACCGGGCTATGTAGTCGCAGTTTTTGGTTGTGGCCCTGTGGGACTATTCGCCATTCGAAGCGCCTTCATGCTCGGCGCCGACAGAGTGATTGCGATCGACCGAATTCCGGAAAGGCTGCAAAAAGCAAGAGAGTCAAAAGCCGACATCTTCAATTATGACGACGATGATGACGTCGTCGAAGTCTTGAAACAAATGACAGGTGGGCGCGGACCTGACGCATGTATTGATTGCGTGGGAATGGAGGCGCATGGGCATGATTTCCTGGCGCGCTATGATTCCGCTAAGCAAACGCTGAAATTGTCCTTCGACCGACCGAAAGTTTTGCGCCAAGCGATTCAGGCCTGCCGGAAAGGTGGGACCGTTTCTATTCCTGGCGTGTATGGTGGGCTGCTAGACAAAATTCCTTTTGGCGCCGCATTCGGAAAAGGCCTAACTTTCAAGATGGGGCAGACCCATATGCATTCGTACTTGCAACCATTGCTCAGGAGAATTGAACAAGGCGAGATCGATCCGTCGTTTGTGATCACTCACCGGTTGAGTCTTGATGATGCTCCCAGTGCATACCGAACGTTCCGCGACAAGCGCGATCAATGCGTCAAGGTCGTGTTGGATCCCTGGAAGACGAATCAAGTGGCGGCTCAGTCGTGACTGTATAAATAGGCAGTAATGCCCCGAGCGTCCTGATCGGATACGTCCATATTTGGCATGGCAGTTCCGGCTCGAGGGCCTGCGGCTTTTGGATCCACAGTGCCATGTTTTTTGGGGTATTCAACAACTCCCCTGCGAGATAGGTCTGACGGGAAATATGAATTAACGACGGACCCACAATCCGCTGCCGTAACTGTCCTTTCCCATGTGTCCGCGAATTAAAGCGCCCCAAAACAGCAAGGCGCTTCCTAAAAAACTGACGTGTTGCAGAGCATGAACTCCATCGAAAGAGCTGTCGGACACAAATACGGCAGACCGCGATTGTAACCGTCGCCGAAACTGAAAGTGCACTTTCAGTCATTGCGGCGCTGAGTGGAGACTTGTGGATGGCGCAGTCGAACCGAAGGTGGATGGTCTCAGCAGAGATAGTAGAGCATTACGAGAGCCGAATCAGCTACATGCTTTTCATTACGTAGTCAGATGTTGCCGGCGCAGCATCCTAAACCAGCGAGTAAGTTAGACATGGCATCCCGAAAACGAGACAACGATTTGCATGGCAACGTGCCTGATTCTGCAAAGGCAGTTCTTCTATTGGTCGACGTAATCAACGACCTAGATTTCCCTCAAAACAAAATACTGTTGAACCAATCTGCGAACTTGGCGAGGAACATCGCCCGGTTGAAAGCGCGCTGTCGTAAAGCTCGAATGCCCTGCATCTACGTGAATGACAACCGTGATCGGTGGCGATCCGACTTTCATCACTTGCTCGATAAGTCTCTCTCGCCGCGATCGCCTGGGCGTCGTTTTGTCGAAAAATTGATACCGAGAGGTGATGATTACATTATTTTGAAACCCAAACATTCGGCGTTCTTTGCGACGCCACTGGAAACGGTTTTGAACTACATGGGAGTACGACAGGTTCTCTTAGCAGGCGTCACGACAAATTCGTGCATTCTTGGAACCGCCATGGAACTTCATGTGCGCGATTACGAACTTTTTGTGCCGCAAGATTGTTGTTTTGCGTTATCGGAGAAAGAGCACCTGCGGGCACTGAAGGTCATTCAATCCAGCTTCGATGCAAATATCAATGTTTCTTCGCAACTAGAGATTTCAAAAGGGCGCATTAGCGTTCGAGCCAGCTAGAGCCCTCTGCTAGGCGGTCCTCTTGAGTGCCTTGTTATGCTCTCGGACCGATGCCACCCAGCCAAGCAACTGGTCGCAAGTCATGAAATTTAGGATTCGATCTGGCTCGATTCCTGCAAGAGCAGAAGCGGCCAATGCGAAAATGATGAACCGGAGTTGAGAGCTTCCATGTGCATCTGTGCCAAAGGAAATCCTGCACCCGCTGGCCTTGGCAATCTTCAACAAGTCTACGTTAAGATCTTGGCGGTCCGGATATGCGTCGATTTCCACGGCTTTGTCCAATTCCGCGGCAAGATCAAAAACCTTTCTCCATTCCGCCTTTAATCCCAGTCTGAAGTTATAGATTCTACCGCGCGGGTGTCCGAGTATCTGCACCAGTGGATTCCTTAGCGCGTTGAGATAGCGATCAGTCTGATCTTCCTTTCGACGTAAAGCAGAATGAAAACAACCTACTACAATGTCGAGTTCGTCCAATGACTGCGCATCCATATCTACGCCGCCTGCCGGGCTCAAATTCACCTCGATGGATCGTAGTACCCTTAGCCCCTTTCCATTTTGAGCGAACAGCTGATTCAGGTTTGTGATTTCTTTTCCCTGCTTCCTGAGCTGTCCTTCATCAATACCACCGGCTATTTTCAGTCCTTTGGAATGGTCGGTGATGCCGATGAATTCATAACCCAAGAACTCTGCCTCATTTGCCATGCACTCCACTGAATCCCCTCCATCACTCCACTCGGTATGCATCTGGAGGTCACCTTTGAGCTGCTCGGCCCAATGAGATTTTGTGGACAGTACTGCTACCGCGTTGGTCCATGTCAGGAATTGGCTGCGGATTTCGGGAGGCTCCGTAATCAGTGGCGGATGATCGAGCCATCTTTGAATCAATCCACCGATGTAAGGCCCGACGCCAGCCAATTCAATCAACGACCTGTTCTGCGACAGAAGTACGGATACTTCCTCTTCCCACAGAAAGGCGCGGCGCGACGCACGCCTCAAGGCACGCTGCAGAGGTTGTTTGGAAGTTTCTGCCTCCAAGGCAAGCAATTCGGCGATCTCTGAGTTTCGCAGGCTCATGTGGCAGAAAAAAATGGCCTCTGCGCATCTCACGCTGAGACCATTGGTAAATTTCTTAAGCGTGAGAACTAGAAAGCTTTTCTCTCGCCTTGATTCCGGTTCTGCTGCTGGTCGGTTTCCACGTCACGATCTTGGCTCGGGTTTTTGCGGTTAACGTCCTCAACACCCGGATTGCGTTGTGCTGAACCCTGATTTTGTGTGCCGGATTCTGATGTACCTTGATTCTGTTTCTTGTTTGGATCGTCAGTCATGGACGGTTCCTCTTTTTAGGCATCAGAGCCCATCTACCTGCATTCGCTACTTAGTTGCATTCCGAAGTTTATGAGTTGGACGGCCAAGCAGAGCCGCCGATCTAACGCTGGCAGCGGTTCTTGGCTGGCTAAGCCGATTTTCGGGTTTTGTGCGCGGAGGTCTTCGATGTTTTGGAAGATTTCCCGATGCTAGTGACTTCGGCGCCTTCGCTTTCGAGATTTTCCACGCCTTCCTTCAATTCATCCAGCTCTCGAATTTTCCAGTCGTTGCCCCTATTCCATGGGCCACGTGCGTCTTTCTCTCCTTCGTCCCCCTCGCCGGTAGAGTCATTAAAGTACTCGTCTACGAGGCCTGGTGTCGGAGGCCGGGTACCAATCGTAAAGCGCTCTTTCCCCAGGCTTTCAAGTGCTGCGGTGAAAGCCTTCATGTGTGTGATCTCGCGCGTCATGAGGAATTGCAAGGCATCGATTGACCCGGGGTCGTCACAGAAACCGATTAATCTCTCATAGACGATCTTCGCCCTTGCCTCTGCCGCGATGTTGCTGCGCAGATCGACGTCCAGTTCACCGGTGATCTTCAGATAATCCGCCGTCCATGCATCTCCCTGAGAATTGAAAAGGCTGACGCCTCCCCCTCCAGCAATCGCAATCAACGGATCAACCTCTGCGTCCCCTCGTTCCAATTTGGTTGGTTTAAGATGCATCCTCGCCAATGTTCCCACGACTTCCAGATGGCTCAATTCTTCTGTTCCTATGTCCATCAGGAGGTCTTTCCGCTCCGGGTCTTCGCAGTTGAGTCCTTGAATCGAATATTGCATGGCGGCAGCCAGCTCCCCATTGGCTCCGCCGAACTGTTCAAGCAACATATTTCCGAAGCGTGGATCGGGAGTCCCCACGTTCACTGTGTACATAAGCTTTTTAATGTGGTGATACATTACGCCCTCGATTAAATTGCGGCCGGCCAGTGCCAGAGGTTAACGTAGGCCGTTGCATGCGAGCAATCTATCGGGCAGAAACGGTAATTGCCATACGGAAGATCAGAGCGGTTGTCCTACAGGAGTAGTACAGGGTTACAACACCGGCGAATCCTTCCAATAGAAAACTTTAGTCAGCCTCTATCATGCTAGAATTCCCCATTTAATTTTGTTATTACTAGTCTGCATATAATCCATCCGTCTAGCCACGCCTGCCCTTTTGCCCTAAACCTCGTTGTGACTGGGTTTGTGCAAAGGACAGCGTTCCGGCAAGTAAAACTAACGAAACAAGCGCTAAGAATTTCGTAACATTCTCCTCAAGCCGAAAGTAAGGCCCGCGAGTGCGGGCCTCTAAAGTTTTCTAGGCAACGCGTTTTTTAGACTTACCTGCAGTGGTCAATTTCTTCGATGAACGCGCGTCTTCGCCCTCCCCCTGCTCGGCCTCGGAGGTCGCCTGCGAGTTGATCTGTTCCGCAAGCTCGGTTAGCTTTTCATCCGTTTCCTTCTCCTCCTGCAGGGTCTGCTCGATCAAAGAGACATGTTCGGTTTCACCAAGGGTCTCGGCAAAGGCTTTTACTGTTCCATATCCAGCGATTTCGTAATGTTCCACGCGCTGGGCGGCGCCAATCAAGCCGGCGTCCCTAACACCGCCTTCGAAGTCTTCCTCAATCATCTCCGAACCTTCTTCGATCAGGCCTTCCATGCCCTTGCACTTCTTGCCCTTTGGACTCTCGCCGAGCATCTCGAAGATTTGTTCCAATCTTTGGACGTGTCCCTTAGTTTGTTCTAGATGTTCTTCGAACCCATTCCTCAACTCATCCGAGTTGGCGGCCTTTGCCATCTTTGGCAGCGCTTTTACCAATTGGTTTTCGGCGTTATAAAGATCTTTGAGTTCGTCAATGTAAAGTTCCCTCAGCTCTTGCTGCGGCATCTCATCCTCCTCTTTAAGTGACGTGCAACGTTCCGGCTTATGATGCAGCGAACTTTCGAGAAGTCACTGTAGTCGGGGAGATTCGAATGCGACGAGACTAGCGAGACTCCGTGTCAGAACTCTAGAAATAATTTTTTTAGTTAATACACGCAAGACCCGATAGCCGAAAATCGGGTTCCAATATTAAAAGATTGCGTTGAAAGGCAAAAATGCATGCTTCAAGAAGAACCAGCTTGGAAATCTCTGTATATCGCTGCCATCTTCGAAACCGACAAGCTCAAACTTCAGGAGCGAGTCCTATGCGCGCGACACGCCCTCTTACGACACCTGCGGACGTTGCCCGACACCCAAGAACGAAGAGGAGAGCGGGATCGTATTGAGTACGCTTTAGCGATGCTTGATCTTTTACTTCGCGCACAAAAACCGCCGCCAGCTGACGCAGCCCGGCGGCTGGCAAACGATCCGAACAGCGCGAGCAAGAACAACAAAAGAGGAAAGATAGAGAAGATACGTGGCGGGCATTCGCGCTGTCCGGTCGATAGGTGAGAACGGTCGTCTCCGGGAATTCAGTGTGTCGCGCTGGCTTTTTAAAGAGAGCCAAATGCTTTAACTATGAAGCGAACACACACAATGCTTTGGCCATTTCGGGTGAATGCTCGCCTACGTTTTCTGACAACTCGATTCCTTCTTCCCAAACCATTGATTGTGGTACGCCTGGAGGTTGCCGGTTCTCGTTTTTTCCACGGAAATAATAGAAAATGCCCGTAACGGTAAGGGCGACTAACACCACGAGACACAGCGCGACAAGCATCCACTTCCAGAAGTTCGGTGCGATGTCCTCTTCCGTCTTAATGTCAGTTTGCCGATTCATACTCCATTGCGTGTTTCCATTGACCAGTAAAGCATAGAAACTCTGCCATATCGGCCGCAATCAGGAGTATCACCTAGCAGGCACATGACTAGGCAAGTAGGAGGCGGGGAATTGAGTTTTACTGTCCGCAGACGAGCTCTTGGAGTGCGGCCGCATTCTTGGCCGCATATCCCCGCTGATCGTTGTCGAAATAGAAGAACACATCATTTTCCTCTTTGGCCCACGCTCCAATCCGGCGTGCCCAGTTGGCCAGAACCGACCTAGGATAATTTCCTTGATAAGCATTACCAGGCCCATGAAGCCGCACATAAACAAAATCGGATGTAAGATGTGTCGCACTTCGAAAACCGTTCAGTTCAAAGATGCAAAACGCTGCCCCTGCCTGCTCGAGGATTTGCAAAACGCGTGGCGTGTGCCATGTCTGATTGCGCAATTCAAACGCATAGCGGCGCCGCTTCGGCAAGGCACCCAGAAATTCTTTCAATCTCCCCTCGTTCGCCTTCCATGAAGGAGGCAATTGGAACAAGATTGGGCCCAACTTCCTACCGAAGCCTTTCGTCATCTCCAGAAATCGGAGAAGAGTTTCCTCCGGCTCCTTTAACTTTCGATTATGAGTGATGTAGCGGCTGGCCTTGATGGAAAAGACAAACTGGGAAGGCGTTTGCCTTACCCACTTTTTCACTGCTTCTTTTGACGGAAGTCGATAAAAAGAGTTGTTAATTTCTACGGTGTCAAAGTGTTGAACATAGCTGTCCAACATTGCTTCCGGCCGGATGTCAGCGTCGTAAAAGTTTCCTTTCCAATGGTTGTAATGCCATCCAGAAGTTCCAATATGGATGCGCAGACTCATCAACAAGGGCGGTGTACTAGCGATTAGCGAGAAGCTCGAACTCCGCATCTAGCCAATCTTGTAATTCATGACCGTCGCGGGCCCCGCGCTCAATATAAAGTTGGTAATCGCGGTCGCGAATCTGATCGTCAGTGGTCGGTTGAACGACTTTCATCACAGCTGATGATTGCTGGTTCGCGGCGGTGCTTTTTGAGCGTTTGCGTTGGGTAGGGTCAACCTTATTCTCTTCAGTGAGCGGTGCCGACCGGGTGGCAATGTTTGTGCTCATAATGCAAATCCCTTCCCCGCGTGATGCTAGAACGCGCGATTTGTCGCTGAAATCAGGTAAAACATGTAGGTGCAAAAGGCCATCCTCAGCAGATTACTTTTTGCGGGAGAGTCTTTGCGCCGCTTTCTTGATGTCGCCGATAAAACGGGCGGTTTCTTGATGCCGCGCCATCTCATCATCAATTCGGAGCAGCGCGGAAGGATGAACCGTTGCCATAACACTTGGCGCAAGATCCGAGTTTATCCACTCGCCACGTTGCACGCTGACGCGAAAGCCTTTTCCCAAAAGCGTCTGTGCGGCGGTAGCGCCAAGGCAAACGATCACTTCCGGAGCTAGCCGATCGATCTCTGCATCGAGCCATGGTCTGCAAGCATTGATTTCTGACGCTCGCGGTTTATCGTGAATTCGTCGCTTTCCGCGACGAATGAATTTGAAGTGTTTCACCACATTGGTGACATAGACCTTGCTGCGATCAAGGCCGGCTTTTTCAAGGGCTTCATTGAGCAATCGCCCGGCTGGCCCGACAAACGGGCGTCCGGCAAGGTCTTCTTCGTTACCAGGTTGTTCTCCCACAAACATGATTTTCGCGCGAGATGGCCGTTCACCAAAAACTGTTTGGGTTGCATTACGCCACAGGTGGCAAGCTTTGCAGCGTTCCGCAATAACGCGCAACTGATTCAGATTTGCGTTAGGCGGGATAAGGTCTGCGGCTGTACCTTCTCGCTTTCTTCGTGGCTGGCTTTCTTGCGGCACAGTTCCATTGAGATGTGAGCATCGAAGCCATCGTTGCCGAAAGCTTCGAAGCAAAGGAATCCGCTCAGCTCCGGCTGTTGTGTTTGCACCAGCAGCCTGACCGAAATTGGGAAATTCTTGCCCTGAAGGAAGAAATGAACCGTCGAAATGAGCTCGGCCCATTGTCGACCCTTTTGTTCGAAGCTCCTCGTTCACCATTAAGCCTAAGCTTGTATCGTCAGCCCATCCAAGAGCGGCTTTTCGCACTTGCGTTCGAGCCGGTTCATCCGATGATCAAACCTCGCCTGGAGCTGGCGATGCAGCCCGGGTGCGATCGCCCCGGTCTGAATTGCGCGCCGAAGTTCATCAAGTGCCTGCCGCACGACTTGTTGCGCTTGCTTCGGATCATGCGCATTGCGTTCGTAATAAATGGCAAGCTGCTCATAGGCCTCATAGCCATGCCGGGAGTTTCCGACCGCATTTTTCCAGAGTTCACGTGCGAGACTGAAATCGCCCTGGCGTTTGGCGAGCGTTGCCAGTGAGCGCCGTGCCGCTCGATCGGTTTCGGTCGGCAGAAACGAAGCGATCGACTTTTCATAAAGGTTGCGGGCCCGCGCGTCCTCGCCACGCTTTTCACAGATACGAGACACGCCAAAAAGTTCCAGACCGTCGTTGCCCAGATTTTCCGCGTCCTCGAGTAAGGAAAGAACTCGGGTGGACAGGTTTGCCAATCCCCGCAGATCCATTTGGTTGTGTTTCAATATCGGCACCAGCCGTTCGGGTGGACCTCCTCGCAAATAATCGAAATAAATTCGTGGGATCAACGCCGATAGCAGATCGGCCCCCCGGTCCCACCCCAAAACGTGACGTTCAAGTTCGGAAAGTCTTACCGAACCCAGTCGCAGCCGCCAAAGACTCCTCGCCGGGTGAAGGAAGTCGAGGTGAGCACGCAGGGGCGGCACGGGAATTTTTCGGCTCATGCGATAGCGAGTTTCCAGCAGCGGCCAATCGAAGCTTTTGCCATTAAAGGTAACGACCACGGGATGCTCCGCGATCCGCTCTTGCAGGGCAAACAATATCGAGCATTCTTCACTGTACTGGCGCATGAAAAACTGCTCGATTTCGAGGCCTTCCCCCCACCAGGCAACACCGATTAAAAATGCATAGGTGCCACTGCCGCCTGAAAGACCGGTCGTCTCTGTGTCGAGAAAGAGCCACCGCTCCGTATCGCCGATCTCTTCCACTCTGTCGGGCTGGAGCAGTTTCAGGGCTCGCAAATCAGGAGAAAACCGCGACGGCTGCAAATCACGAATGCGAACGGACAGGTAATCACCGTACTGGTTGGTTTTGAGGGTGCCTCCCAGAATGTCGGTTAAACCCTCGAGCTTCGTGCGGATCAATCCTAACTGGGCGGGCAATCCGGCATCATTATTACTATTATTATGTAGTACGCAAAAAGGCCCGGTGCTCTCTGGTATTTGTGAGGGTAACGGGTGAGGGCGCTGCAGCGCTTTCAACGTCAGGTAACGCGCACTCATGCGGACTCTGTCGTCCTGCGCCCAACCAACTCAGCATTTCCGCACAGTCGCTCGAGAATACCCAGAGCGACCTCTTTGGTCTTTTCGCTACGATCAGCAGTGGGACCGACGCATGATGGGCAGCCATTGTCGCAAGGACATGCGCTGATCAGCTCGAAGCTACGATTCAGTAATGCTTCGCATGTGTGGTAGAGAGGCTCACTAAATCCAATCCCGCCGGGGTAAGCGTCATAAATGTAGAGATTCGGCTCTAAGAACGTTTCGGCTTCGCGCCAACTTGACCGGGCCTTCGTGAAATCTTCCCAATTAATCTCGTTCGCCGCACTCGGTGGGCGTTCACCAACCGCGGTTCCAAGGTCGCTACGATCGCACATCATCAATAGCGTCGCCATCGAACCAAGCGCGTAAAGCAAACCGAATATTCCCTGCTGGCGTTCAGAGAGACCAAACGGCAGACCTGCAAGCAAGCTGTGTCCAAGCGTCAGCCAGAATGAAGTCGTGTGCATCTGGTTCTCGGGTAATTCGAGCTTTCCCGAGCCCACGTTCTCGTTGGTGAAGAATTTGATTTTCTTGAAGCCCACGACTTGTGATCGCACAAGCACATCGCCATGCACTCGTGCCGCCCGGCCTGCGATCGTCTTTTCTTCCGCTACTTCGAGCACGCGAACCTGCGTGTATCGAATCGCATCCGTATAGTAGTCCACGTTGACGGGCCTTACATAAGCTTTGCGTTTGTCGAAATCCAAATGCTCGACGTGGTATTGCTGCCCCTGGTGAATGTAGATAGCCTTCGGATGGACGGTGGTGAGTGCAGAGGAGAAATCGACTTCTCCGATCACCTCCGGCTTGCCCTTGTCCTCTCCAGTCGTGTCGATGATTACGAAATTGTCGGACGTTACCGAGCGCAAGCTGACCGTGTCTGCTGGATACGCTTCATCGATCCAATGCCAATCCCTACCGCTCCGATGCAGGAAGCCTGCTTCGGCAAGTTGTTCGCACACGGCTGGAAGATCGATCTTCCCAAATGATTCTTCAGGAGAGATGGGCAGTTCGAATGCGGCACACTTCAAATGATTGACAAGAATCTCGAGATTGTCGGGCCGAATATTAGCTTGTTCCGGTGAGCTTCCAAAAAAGTAGTCGGGATGCTGCACAATAAACTGATCGAGCGGGGACGATGAAGCAACAAAGACGGCGCACGAACTTCCGCTACGGCGGCCAGCACGTCCTGCTCTCTGCCAAGTGGAAGCGATCGACCCCGGATAGCCGGCCATCACGCAGGCATCAAGAGAACCGATGTCGATGCCTAGTTCAAGAGCATTAGTTGCGACAACTCCAAGTATCTGTCCCTCGCGCAGGCCACGTTCAATTTCGCGCCGTTCCCCTGGCAGGTAGCCTCCACGGTAGCCGCGAATTGCTTCTGCATGACCCGGCTTCGGAGGGTTCGCTTGCTGCAAGTACGTCAACAGAACTTCGGTATGCAGCCGGCTGTTCGCGAACACGATCGTCTGCAGCTTTCGGCCAAGTATCTCTTTTGCGACGCGTGTCGCTTCATTGATATAGCTGCGTCGAATGCCTAGATTTCGGTTTACCATCGGCGGGTTGTAGAACGCAAAAAGCTTTTCTCCCGCGGGCGCTCCGTTCTCTTCCACTACCTCAACATCTTTTTCGATCAGTTGCGAGGCGAGCTGGCCGGGATTCGCGATGGTCGCGGAACAACAGATGAATTGCGGATCGGAACCATAGAACCTAGCAATCCGCCTCAGCCGTCTGAGCACATTTGCCAAATGGCTCCCGAATACACCGCGGTACGTGTGTAATTCATCGAGCACGATGTAGCGCAAATTCTCGAATAGGTACATCCATTTCGTATGGTGTGGCAAAATGCCGGCGTGCAGCATGTCCGGATTCGTCAGGACAATGTGTCCTCGCTCCCGAATTGCTTTGCGAGCATCACTCGGAGTATCACCGTCATAGGTGAATACTCCAAAACTGTCATTGAGGCATCTCGCGAGGTCCTGCAATTCAGCCAACTGATCCTGGGCCAGCGCTTTGGTTGGGAATAAATACAGAGCGCGAGTGTCGGTATTTTCCAGAATCGCATTAAGAACTGGCAGGTTGTAACAAAGAGTTTTTCCCGATGCGGTCGGTGTCACCACCACCACATTTTTTCCGTCACGCACCGATTCGGCGGTGGCGGTCTGGTGCGAGTACAGCTGGCCAATCCCTTTTTTTCCATAGGCCTCGGCCAAGGCACTTGTCACCCATGCTGGCAAAGGGCGAAACTTGGCATCTCGGGCGGGAATCTGGCGGACAGCGGTAACCACTTCCTTTTGGTGGTACCGCGAAAGAAGTGATCCCAGAATGTTCTGTAAAGTTTCAAGACTTGTTAGCGGGCGTGTTAACGACTGGGAAGAGGACATTAGGCAGCCTCGATATTTTCGCTTTTTGTTCGCCTACTCTAACATTACTTCTTCCTCTGTGCAATCCGGTAGAAGTTTTCTATTGAGATTCGGACCACTCCATCATTCTGGATAATCAAACGAAGTCGCGACAACAAATACTGACCTCGCAGTCGATGTGAACAGTCGATGCTTCCACTGTCTTGCAGCCAGAGGCATGTTTTCATCGCCACACTAGGCCCATCCCTACCTTGTCTCGCGCGGTTGCCCAGACCGAAACTCCCATCGCTCAAGTTCGTTCAGAGAAGGCGATTGTACTGAGAAGGCCGTTGGCTGGCTGCCTGGAATCGAGTCGTGTGTGTTGGACAACGATTGGCACGTCGGACTCAATAACGCTGGCATAGTCTGTGTCGCGAGGAATGGAGGGATTCTCAAGGTCGTTGAACCTAAGATGTTTGGTCCGTCTTGCCGGAACCGCGACGCTGTACGGCGTGTTGAGGGGTAGCCTATGGCGGGTCGCAGATAAGTGTATGTTCCAAATTCTTCATCCTGAGGTGGACGTGGCTATCTGCTCTCGCATCTTTAGATAGGCGCGCAAGCGTCAGCAAAATTCAGGAGACTAGAGATGACTGCGGCAGACGTGATGGTAGAGGCTCTGATCGACTGGGGAGTCGAAGTAGTTTTCGGCCTTCCCGGGGATGGCATAAATGGAATTATGGAGTCACTTCGTACTCATCAAGAGAAAATACGTTTTGTTCAGGTACGTCATGAAGAAGCTGCGGCGTTCATGGCGTGTGGCTACGCCAAGTTCACGGGAAAATTAGGAGTCTGCCTTGCTACATCCGGCCCTGGTGGAATCCATCTGTTAAATGGCCTGTACGATGCGAAACTCGATGGCCAGCCAGTCTTGGCCATCACTGGTCTCCAATTTCACGATCTAATCGGAACCTACACCCAGCAGGATGTAGCCCTCGACAAACTTTTCATTGACGTTGCGGTCTTCAATGAGCGGGTCATGGGGCCAACCCACGTTGAAAACTTGACTGACCTCGCTTGCCGCATGGCGTTAGCTTATCGAGGAGTCTCGCACCTCACTTTTCCTGTGGACTTGCAGGAGAAGGAATTAAAGGCGAAACAGCGGTCTCCACGAAACGTCGCTCATCACACCTCGGACGTGTTTGCTCGCAGCGCACGGCTTCCGGACCGGGTCGAACTGGAGCTTGCGGCCTCGGTCCTTAACGAGGGCAAAAAAGTTGGCATTCTCGCTGGTCGCGGCGCATTGGGGGCGTCAGACGAGTTGGAGCAAGTTGCGGAAGCATTGGGCGCGCCCATTGTTAAAGCTCTTCTTGGGAAAGCAGCCGTTCCGGACGATAGTCCTTACACCACCGGCGGAATCGGTCTATTGGGAACCAAGCCCTCCCAAGAGGTGATGGAGGATTGCGACACTCTGCTCATGGTGGGTACTTCTTTCCCATACATCGAATTTATGCCCAAACCTGGACAGGCGCGTGGCGTGCAAATTGAGCTTGATCCAAAGAAAATTGGGTTGCGATTCCCCGTCGAAGTCGGACTAATCGGGGACAGCCGCACTACCCTCAAAGAATTAATTCCCCTGCTCAAGCGAAAAGAAGACCGGAGCTTCCTGCAGGCCGCCCAGGCGGGCATGAAGGATTGGTGGGCACTGATGGAAAAGCGCGGCACTCGCCAGGACATGCCGATGAAGCCGCAGGTCGTTGCCTGGGAACTGGGGAAACGACTTCGCGATGATGCCATTGTCAGTTGCGACAGCGGAACTATCGCAACCTGGTGGGCACGTCAGATCAAAGTGCGGAAAGGCCAGATGCATACTCTGTCCGGCAACCTGGCAACGATGGCCCCTGGGCTACCGTACACGATTGCGGCGCAAATCGCCTTTCCCCAGCGCCAATGCGTTGCGTTTGTTGGGGACGGTGGATTCTCCATGCTGATGGCTGATTTTGTGACGGCCGTGAAATATAAGCTGCCCATTAAAGTAGTCATCATCAAGAACAACACGTTAGGTCAGATCAAATGGGAGCAGATGGTGTTCCTGGGTAATCCAGAATATGGTGTCGATCTACATCCAATCGACTTCGTCGCCTTCGCACACGCTTGCGGCGGAACAGGCTTCACAGTCGAAGACCCGAAAGATTGTGGGCATGTCCTTGACCAATTTTTGACCGTGCCCGGGCCAGCTGTTCTCCAAGCCGTGGTGGACCCGTTTGAGCCACCTATGCCAGCCAAGGTAAAAGCAGAGCAAGCGTTGCACTTTGCGGAGTCCTTAGCTCGGGGCGAGCCTAACAGGAAGAAGATCGCGCTAACTACTCTCTTTGACAGAGTAAGAGAGATGATCTAGCGGCTTTTGAAGGAGTCGTTTGAAAGAGGAAACCGTCGTCATCACCGGCGCCTCCGCTGGTTTGGGGCGGGCGACCGCGCGGGAATTCGGAAAACATGGCGCACGTGTTGCTCTGCTGGCTCGCGGCACCCAAGGTCTTGAAGGCGCGAGAAAAGAAATCGAACAATTTGGATCGAAAGCGATTGTCATCCCTGTGGATGTGGCCGATGCGGATGCGGTCGAACAAGCGGCTTCCCGTGTCGAACAAAAACTTGGTCCCATCGACATCTGGATCAACAATGCGATGACCTCGGTGTTTTCACCCGTGATCGAGATGGAGCCAGAAGAATACAAGCGCGTCACCGAGGTCACTTACTTGGGAGTTGTATACGGGACACTTGCGGCGCTCCGTCGCATGAAACCCAGGAACAGAGGCGTGATCGTCCAGGTCGGTTCCGCCCTCGCCTATCGCAGTATCCCACTGCAATCAGCATACTGCGCGGCAAAACACGCTGTCGCAGGATTCACCGATTCTTTGCGATGTGAATTGATCCACGACCGAAGCAAGGTAAGAATCACCATGGTGCAGATGCCCGCACTAAACACTCCGCAATTCGGCTGGGTCAAAAGCCGGCTCCCGCATAAGGCACAACCTGTGCCGCCGATATTTCAACCGGAAGTAGGGGCACGAGCCATTTACCGGGCCGCGCATTACAACCGTCGTGAGGTCTATGTTGGGTGGCCGACCGTCGAGGCAATCGTGGGCAACAAAGTAGCCCCCGGCCTTTTAGACCACTATTTGGGAAAAACAGGATTCGGCTCACAACAAACTTGCGAGTCCGAAGACCACAATCGGCCAGACAATCTTTGGGAACCAGTTCCAGGCGACCATGGTGCTCACGGGACGTTCGACAAGTCTGCTCATGAGGTCAGCTATGAGTCATGGATTGGTTTCAAAAAGATTTATATAAGCATGGCTTTCGCGGGGCTGTCTGTTCTGGCGCTGTGCCTCGGTTTTCGCCGTTCCTGAGCACCCCCATCATTTTGGGATTATGCTCTGCAGCCCGCTTTTGTTTGTCCGAATGATTACTTAGACTTCGAACAAGCGGGATGACCACAGTCACAAGCGATTTCTGTTTCCTTTGAACCCGCGGCCTCACAAACTGGACTGCAATATTTCTGGCCGGGAGCTGTAGTGCAAACGCACGCCGGATGGGCACATTTGTTTTTGGTTTCACTGGGCATTTTGGATTCCTCCTTGCGCCATGGAATTGGATGCCCCATGGATACTATCGTCACTCCCATTTTCATTGCTAGGGTCACGTTGTGAGTTCTTTACTCGGAACTACGTATTGCCGGAGGCCGACAGGTCGAACAAAGATTTGAGAGCACTTTATGGAGACTTTATGCCTGAACAGGAAACCTTGAATCGTGCCAGGAAAGATGCCGCCGAGGGAAAGTCCGCTTCAACGCAAGCAGGAGAATTTGTTCGGGAGGAAATTCACCATGTGCGCGAAGGTAAACATGGCGTGAGTTCGGCAAAGCAGGCAATCGCTATTGGTCTTTCGAAAGCCCGCCGTGCGGGCGTTAAGCTTCCTTCACCTAAGGGATCTTCAGACGTCAAACACAAGGCCGCTCAGGACACGAAAGCGGGGAAGACTCCTCATCGAAAAATCTCACGCTCGCGCCAACGTGCGACCTCGAAGGCTTTACGCCGCAAACCTCGCCAAGGGGCCAGTAAAAAGGCATTATCGCGCCAGGCCAAGAGCGTGGCCCGCAAACGCGGCGGTGCGAGTCGAAGAGCGTCAGCACGGAAAGCGGCGCGGACGCGCGCGCGATAAATACGGCGAACGCGCATCATGCGACCAAATCCATCAAAAAAAGTCATCTACGCGGCGATAGGATCTAACTCTGCCAAAGCGATTTGTAAGTACATTGCCGCCGTGTCCACGGGCAGCACCGCAATGCTGTCCGAGGCAGTGCATTCCACCGTGGACACGGGCAACGAATTGTTATTGCTGGCGGGAATACGCCACTTGTACAGCGGCTTGACATTCATTGTTTTGAGGACTTGATTAATTTCTGTACGGCGTTTTTTCCTTTTACTCCGATTATTTTGTATTCCTTGCCTGTAAGGCGATGATAGTTCACAAAAAACTCTTCCAGTTCCCGGCAGAATTGTTTGCCCAAGTCATCGATGCTCTGGATGTCGGCAAAGCTGTGGGCTTGTTCTTCAATCGCAATGATGCGGTCATTGCGTTCCCAGTCCTTCTTTTCGCCTTGCTTCCCTTCCATGACTCCGATTGGGCGGCACTTTAAGACACAGCCGGGAAAAGCCGGTTCATCCATAAGGACCATGACATCCACGGGATCTCCATCTTCCGCTTCTGTCTGCGGAACAAAACCGAAGTCGTAGGGGAAAGTCATGCCGGCCGGCAAGACTTTTTTCAGCTCAAATACTCTTTCTTTAGGATCGAAAGCATATTTATTGCGGCTTCCTTTTGGAGTTTCGATAACAACCTTGATCATGCCTTCATCTTTGGCATCCAATGGTTTTAGCTGGCTGAAATCGACCCCTGGTTTGGCGCCCTTTGCCATAGAATCTCCTGTCCTAGGAGTGGATGCTGTACTCGAAAGAGGGTTTGCACGGAGGTGGAAGCGTTGCTTGAAATACTGGCTCGATTCTTAATTGGCGGTGTTGTGATCTCCCTCTTCGCACTCTCGGGAGATATTCTGAAACCGAAAACCTTTGCTGGGCTATTCAGTGCAGCACCGTCTGTCGCCTTGGCGACGCTGGCTCTTACGATTGTCAGCAAGGGAAAATCCTACGCCGCGGTTGAAGCCCATTACATGATCATCGGGGCGGTGGCCTTCTTTGTCTACGCGCTCTGTGTGAGCCGCTTGTTGATACAGCACCATCTATCCACCTTGGCGGTTTCGCTTGGCTCGCTCTTAGTGTGGTTCGGAGTTGCATTCGGCATTTGGTCAATTGTGCGATGAGAGTCAGAATCAATTTCAGCGCGGCAAAGCAGACAAAGTGGCATCAGTACGCACTACGTTTCGCTTTCGGCGGAGTTGTCACGGCGCTGACCGGGCTTGTCGCCAAAATATTCGGTCCCGAAATTGGCGGATTGTTTTTGGCATTTCCGGCGATCTTCCCTGCCAGCGCCACACTCATTGAGAAACACGAACGAAAGAAAAAAGAACGAGCCGGGTTGGCAGGTATCAAGAGAGGAAGAACGGCGGCTGGCATTGATGCGGCAGGTGCCGCGGTTGGCACAATCGGTCTGGCGATTTTTGGACTGCTGGTTTGGAAGCTACTCCCGTTCTGCCCTACTCCGATACTCCTAGTGACCACCACAGCAGCTTGGCTTGCAACATCGGTTTTGGCTTGGTATGCCTGGAGAAAGCTCTGAACGGCGAAATGAATGAAAGTTGAACCGCCTAAAACAGCAGGCCTTTGGCTGTAAGAATGGCGTGACAACTGGCTGGAAGATGAGCGTTGAATAGCCGGTAGCGTCCGAAAGCTGTTTAGGACACTACGAATTTTTTCCTGAACAAGAAGTCAGCCTCCGGAAATTATCATCAAAATTTACGTCAATTTCTGGATAGATTGAGCGCGAGTGTCTTCTTAGTCTACGGGTATGAAGCCCGAAGAACGAATCCCGGATTTATGCACCCAATTGCTAAGGGCTGACAACCCAGCGGTGATTAAGACCGTGGCAGCTGAGATAAAAGAAGCCGTTGACGCATACGTGGAAAGCAGAGCTAGCGACTCTTCAATCTTGGCAGAATCAAGCCGCCAAGAGTTCTCTTAAAACATGACGAGACCGTAGGACTGGATCCTACGATCTGTGGTAAAGCGCGGCTTCGGCCACCGCTACCGCCGCCTTTAGAGCGTTTCCATTGTGGTCCGACGCCGGATCGTAGGAGGCTATGCCCAACGCAGAGATGGTAGCGTGTTTTTGGATTTCCGCGATTGCGCCTGTTAGTGTTTCCAGACTAATTCCACCTGATGAAGCCCACTGATTCGCTGTCGCCACCGTTGGATCGAGGACATCCAGATCGACGTGTACATAAACCTGACGGAAACCTTCCGCATTCGCGGAGAGAATCTCCGCCAGTTGTGCGGAATTTACCGGTTGCAGCACGCCCATGCGTTCGAGCAGAGAGCGCTCTGCGGGCTCCACATCGCGCGCTCCAAACAGCACAATGCGCTTTCCCGCCAGCGGACTAAATCCCGGCACGCCCTCTGACAGAGTACGCCAGCACTGCCCGGCGAGAATGCTGATTCCCATACCATCCAAGAAACCCGACGACGTAGTTTCGGGTGTTGTGGATTCGCCGTGAGCATCGAACCAGACAACCGCTGTATCGCGTGCCCCGCAACCACTCACCGTCCCCACCGCGGCATTGCAATTGCCGGAGAGCACGATTGGGAAAATTCCGCGTTGCTTGCACTCGCGAACTCGCTCGGCAACTCCGCGGCACAATTGGAAAGCGGCACTGATCTCGGCGAGATATCCTGACCCAAGGGAGATTTCGTCGCAGACACAATCTGTCCTCATCCGGCTGAATAAATCTTTTAACCCGGCCTCGTAGATTCGTTCAGGGCCAAGTCCCATGCGTTGTCGGAGATGCCCGGAATCGTATGGAGCAAGAATGACTTGAACATGCATAGTTTAATCATCCTAAGTCAGCCCGGCTCTAAAAGGGGCAACCGAGAGGAGAAGGTTGCGGCGTGTCTAGAATGATGCCAGACACGAATCATATTTTTTCGCAAACGGCACGCGGATGCCTCGACAGAGCGTTGGCATGGACCATTCGCATTATGGAACGTTTACCTGCAAACCCTGTGAAAATTGGCCAGCGGCATCCCATGCCTTCACGGTGATGCGATGGGTCCCTGGCGAAACAGCCAATGAGGTCTCCTCAAGATAAACCGGTGACCAATGCGAGAGCACCATCCAGGTAGACCCGCACTGACTTGACCCGGCTGGCATCGGCAATGGTTGCTTTGACTTGCACCGGACTTTGGGAGGTTGACCCGCAGTCGGTGTACAGATTTTCACGCTTCTATCGAGGCCGGGCAGAACACAGTCCTGCGACACTATGAAGTTAATCGCCCCAGGCGTGTTGCAGTCAGGGTTCGAGATCTCTGGCGGAAGTATTTCGACCTTGGAAGATTCGGATTCTGTAGAGCGCAACGTGGAGGGTTTTGGCTTGAGATGCATGGCAATTCTCGATGCAGTCGGGCCCCTGACCTGCACGAGACACTTCTGCACCGCCGATCCCCTTGGATGCCCAAGAGATTCAAAGGTTGTGAGCGCTTCCTGCGGACCGATCGGCCCGACCTCAATGTACCTGAAGGATCTCGATGAGGATTCATGCCGTCCTTCCCTGCCGGGCTGGCGACCGACCTAGAATGAAATGAAACGGGGAGCGTAAACCGCAGGGCGTCATTCGTCATCGAAAATAGGGATGGCGAAAAATGTCATGGGCTTGGCAAGCGCGAGGGAAAGTTGCTAAACGTAGAAGGCTGCTAGTCGGTCGCGTGTCAGATTTATTGCTCCAACAAGCAAAGCTTCTTGAAAAGCCGATGGCTGATGCCGACTTGTATCTCTTGGAAATCCGATCGCAACGAATAAGAGAGCTGCTTGATCAGCTCGAAGCCTCCCATACGCTTGTGGGGGATCATCATGCTTCGCATAGTCGCATCGCCTGGCCTCCAAATTCGACGTGGTCCTACTTCCGAACAGGTACCCTCCACGCATTGATAGATTGGATTCACGCGGCTCTTAATGCGAGGAGCGAAATGACGACCAGGTGGCTTTCGCGAATCAGATTCTTGCGCTCGGAGAAAACTCGGCGTCACGAAATGTATCGCTAACCCCAAGGTCCCGAAGTATGGAAACTGGGGAGATGCCGCAGAACTCAGCACAAAGCAACAGCGAAAAGAGCAGTCGCGCCGAGCCGCGTAAATGCGCGTGAGGATGTTGAGGACAATCGACCTTCGTTTACATTGCGTGAGGCCGATGATGGCTGGTTCCCAGAAGTCTATTGAGATCCTTCATGCCGCAGCAGTCGAGGTATCCGGAGTCGGCGTAACATCTGCACTCGAACCGTTGTCGGTGGCGGGCAACTGTGCGAGTATGACCGTACCAGTGCTGCTTGAGGCAATCTCCAAGTCTCCGCCGAGTTGCCGTATTCTTTCGCGCATGCCTCTGATTCCAACACCAGGCGTACCGCCCGCGGCCATTTCCACTCGCTTTTCCGGCGGTATGCCCCTGCCTTCGTCCCACACCTCGACACGAACCTGACCGTCCAACAGGCGAAGGCGAATCCTGGCTGTTGAACTCCCTGAATGCCGGTGAATATTTGTAAGGCACTCTTGCACCATGCGAAAAATGGCGATCTCGGATTCGCGTGAGAGTCGTCCGAAATTCTCAGGACAATCGAAATCCACCTTGATCTTGCTGCGCTGTGCGAATCCATCAATGTACCAGTGAAGAGCCGAGGCCAAGCCAGATTCATCGAGGAGCGGTGGATGAAGCAAGTAAGAAATCGTACGAACTTCTTTGCCCATTTCCTGGACTAGAGCTTCGCTGTCCACGAGAGATGTAGCCGTCTTGCTCAACCGGTCGATATCCGCGCGTACGGCGGACAGATTCATGGTCAAGCCGACCAACGACTGCCCAACGCTATCGTGCAGTTCGCGAGCTATACGCCGTCTCTCATCATCCTGCGATTGCAGCAAACGTGCCGAGAGTTCGCGCAGGCCCTTGTTGGCAGCGTCGAGTTCCGCCGTCCGTTCTTTTACTCTCACCTCAAGTTCGGCCTGCCCATTCCGTAATTGTTGGTTATGCCGGCGACGTGCTTCTCCCATCATCACGACCCCAGTCGATGCAAACATAAACGCCAGAATGGAGATCGATTGTGCAATATCGGGAACCCGAAATGAGTGAATCGGAGGAATAAACCAATACCTGGCTCCCACGAGGGCGACGACAACCGCCAGAATTGACGGCCCGACTCCACAATACCAAGCAGAATAGGCAATCACGGGAAACAGCAGGATGTACACCGTGGCATTCTCGAGAAATCCAGGCAATTCGTGACAGGCAACGAATACAACGACAATTGCCGCAAGTGGCAACGCATAGCGCAAGACAGGATTTATCGAGCTTCGCTCTGAAAGCGAATTATGGGCACCAATGCCTAATTTCTTGGCGATGCGAACGGAGACTCCAGACTGAAGTTGATGAATCCTGAGCAGGGGTTCATTTGTTGCTTCAATTACCGGGCGTTGTTTGCCATTTTCGTTCAAACGAACCTCGTAATTCCACCATGTCAGTGCTTCAGTGCACGCCGGTTCAAATCGCTGGAAATTATTGTGCCGCAATCGAATCGAGACTTCAAGATGCCATGAAGGGCATCCAATACGCTGTCTGTTTCACGGGGAACCGTCGCTCAAAGGGCGGCGGAAAGATGCTAGAAGAGACTCTTCTAGATTTGAGTTGGGCGTGGGGAACCAAACGATGAGCATGCTGCCTGCTTGAGGGCACGCCATTCCCTACCGAAGTTCCTGCTTTTGCTCCTCTTCTCCACACGTCTTAGCCTTTCTTTTAAGTCACCGTCACAGAAATCAATTCTTAAGATATGGCGGTGTGCCACGCCAATCGCCAATTCGGAGGCTTAAGGGAAACTACCTACATGATTCGCTGTACTTGCTGTATCCAATTCTCCTTGCTATGAATTTCTTACTTCATTTCACATTTTCTTTGGAGGTTGCCATGAGTACAGCAGCAGTACCCAATGACTTCTCGCTTCAACAGCTTTGCAATGCTGCGATCCGGGAAAAAGATCCTGTGAAACGGTGGGAGCTCATCGAGGAGATAGACCGTCGTTTCGACGAGGATCACAAGCGAAGCTCGCTGAAACGATCACTAAGAGAACGAGCCGCCTAGTTAATCCTCCTGCTTTAGAACACGTATGAATGAGCTTTCTGACCAGCCAATGAGCGTGATCGTGGAACTGACAGAGGCAAATAAATCGGCCACGATTGTGTAGACCTGATTGGGTATGTCAGCAAAGCTCGCGCTGTGGGCGGTGAAGACCAGAAGCGAAAGCAAGACCCCAAGCGCTCCTTCACCGTCGCGGCGGCCTTTATCGGATCTTCCGACGACACAGCAAGCCAATTCCAAAAATTATTCGACTTTGCAAGCATGAAGCCGTGTGGTTATAACCTGCGCGACCTTTGAAAGAAACCGTGTGGCATCCGTGGGGTCGTTAATTCCCTTTCTGTCTGAACCAAAGCGATCGGCCCGTACCGGGTTCTGATTTTCAGCACTCGCTTCACCTCACCGACAAACGTGCGCCACCGATCGGCATCTTAACTGTTCACGGATATGCCACGCCAAGCGCCAGAACTACCCGCTGTGTTATTTGATCTGGATGGGACTTTAATCGACAGCGTTTATGAGCATGTCTCGGTCTGGTGGGACACTTTACGCGCAGCGAAAATTCACGTTGCCAAATGGAAAATTCACCGGCGCGTGGGGATGAGCGGCAAGTCTTTTATCAATGAGCTGCTCCGCGAACTTGGCGTGGACCGTAAAAAAGTCGATCTGGAAGATTTGGAACAAAGTCATGACGACAGGTTCGCGCGTGCCATCCCGAACCTGCGGCCCCTACCGGGTGCGAGTGAGTTGTTGGCACACCTGCGGCAGGCCCGTGTGCCGATTGCTATCGCAACGACCGGAAATCGCAAACAGACTTCCCTTCTTCTAAAACGTCTTAGACTGCCCAATGGAATCGTGGTTGTGACTGGGGACGACGTGAAGAAAGCGAAGCCCTCACCGGATGTTTTCGTCGCGGCTTCACGAAAACTCAAAATCGGCATCAGCGACTGCATTGTAGTTGGGGACAGCGTATGGGATGTACTGGCGGCGGGACGTAAACGTGCCCTGCCCGTCAGTTTATTGTCGGGCGGGTATGGCAGCGACGAATTGGAGCGAGCTGGGGCCTTCCGCGTCTTCAGTGACCCGCAGGACATGTTAGAGCATCTCGAGCAACTTGGATTACCAGGAAAACAAAGCTAGAGTGCTCGAACTTAATCTGTGTCTCCAACTGAATCGATTGAAAGCCTTCGACAAGGACTAGAATCAAAGAGTATGAATCGCTCCGGCAGTAGATCCCGTTTTCAAAATGGGACTCCATGCGCTGCCCAATTCTTCTGGTTTGCAGCGCTACCCTTCTTCTGTTCCCAACGCCCTTGGTCGTCTCTCAACAGTCACAACCGGTCGCGATCTCCGTGGATTCTGATCTGGATGCCCTCAACGATGAGCTGGAACAATCTTTACTTCAGACATTCATGCCAACCTTCATGACGGATCCAAAAAAATGCTCAGCTGTGCGGCGGAATTCACGGCCGGCATAAGCTCCCCTGAAGTAAGAGCGGAAAACGGCACGATCTACGGTCAAGTCTCGCCTTTAACAACATCCGATCGCGGAGCACCGCTTGTAGAGCTTCATTTCTATCACTTATGGAAAATGCACTGTGGTTCCCACGGCCATCCTTTAGGCGCCGAACACGTCTCCGTTCTTGTCCGATCTCCGCCGTCAGGCGCGAGTTCCACGGCATGGAAGGCCGTTTATTGGTACGCTGCGGACATGAAGATACGGCATGAGATGTAAGTCAGATCACGCGCGCTTCGACCGTGAAAGCAAAAGATCGCGGCGCAACTGTATGGATTTCGCTGGGGACAACACGCATCGTTTCTTGACCCTGAACTTTGTCATCGTGGCTGTGGAAGCGATCGTTGCACCGGATGCAACGACTCACCGTCACGAAGATTGTGAACCTTGAGAAGCGGGAAGACCGATGAATGGATCTTTGTGGACTTCATCGGCGAAATGGCCGCTATCCTCAAAAATGAGAGAGAGAGTGATTTTCGCCCGCACTGGGGAAGTTCCCGCAGTGAAGATAGGACGGTATTGGTTCTTTCGTGGATCTTCCCTTAACGAGTGGATTGAGGCAAAATGTGCTCACCGTCCGTGCTTGTCGGAGAAAATTCAATGACAGCACGGTATCAACGCGGCAACATCACATTGAAGCTGCGCAAGGGGCCGAACGTTTGGGAGTTTCGTTGGTACGACTCAGACGGACGGCTACGCAGCAAGCTACTCGGCACTGTCGCGAAATTGCCCACATGGGCAGACGCAGAACGGGAAGCAGACGCCTTGCGCTTGGAGATCAACAGCGAACTGCCGAAAGCAGTTCCCATAACCGTGAGTACCCTAATTGGCCGGTACCTGAATGACGAGATCGAAATGGGCCGACTAGCGTATTCCACGACACGCAGCTACAAGAGTTTCCTTAACGGTTGGGTTAGGAAACAGTGGGGAGGGCACAGATTGGAGCAAGTGCGG
>Ga0157378_10000683_pt1 | contig 31888 bp, 30 predicted proteins | sample M65metaG_FD_115309 | JGI IMG/M metagenome (GOLD analysis project Ga0157378, IMG submission 115309) | Miscanthus rhizosphere microbial communities from Kellogg Biological Station, Michigan, USA - M6-5 metaG | ecosystem: Host-associated > Plants > Roots > Rhizosphere > Soil | place: USA: Michigan... | reverse complement strand
TCGGCGTCGGATTCCGGCGACATCGGGCGGGGTGTGCGGGCCACCGAGCCGGGATCGGCGGCGCGCGGCGAACCGTTGGTGTCGGTCGGACGGCTGCTTTCGCCGCGGGTTGCGCCAGCCGTGGCCGAACGCGCGCCTTGTGCGGCTTCGAGCCTTTCGTCCATGCGGCCGAAGATCATTTTCCCCGCGGCGCTCTGATGCACTGAGGTCACCGTCATGTCGATATTCTTGTTGATAAAACGGCGCGCCCCGTCGACTACCACCATCGTGCCGTCGTCCAGATAGCCGACTCCCTGGCTGGCTTCCTTCCCTTCGCGAATAATGAACACACGCATGGATTCGCCCGGCAGGACTACCGGCTTCAAGGCTTGCGCGAGCTGGTTCACGTTGAGCACTGCGAAACCTTGTACCGTGGCAACCTTATTCAAGTTGAAATCGTTGGTGATGATCTTCGCGCCAAGCTTGCGAGCAAGATCAACGAGCTTATGATCCACTTCGCCACTGGCGGCGGCATCGTTGAGCAGTATGCGCACCGACAATCCGGGAATCTTGCGGATGCGCTCCAGCACGTCGAGCCCGCGGCGCCCGCGCTGACGCTTGAGGGGATCGCTGGAGTCGGCAACCATCTGCAGTTCGTGTAGCACGAATTGTGGGACGAGCAGCGGGCCATCCAGGAATTGCGCGTCGCAGATTTCGGCGATGCGCCCGTCGATCAACACACTGGTGTCGAGCAGTTTGGGAGACTCTACTGACGGTGGCGGATGCCCCGTCACTAGGTCCCCGATTTTTTCCAGGCGCACTCCTCCGCCTTTTTCGGAGCCAACCACGAAGCCTAAGTAGGCAAAGGCGAACAGGGCGGTGTACTCGAGGAAGGACTTGGTGGGTTCCGGCTGGGAGGTGTGAGAGATGACAAAAGTGACCAGCAGCGCTGCAAACAATCCCACCACCGCTCCGAAAGCGCCACCTAACAGCCCGCTCAGGGCGGCGCGGCGCAACCGCAGCTCAGCCAGTAAGATGGCGACAGCCATCAACAAACCCATACCCGCGGCAGCAAACCCACGCAAATGAAAGGGCCCAAGCGTATAGCACGTCGCCGCAGCTACAACGGTGAGAATGACGCGAATGATCCAGGAATCCCAGCCAAGCCCCGGCGAGCGCGACGCGCGCCGGTCCGTACATCGATCATTGGCTTCAGGAGCCGCAACGTCCGCAGCTGAGTTGACGGCGGGGCGCTCTGTGTCTGGAAAAGCTCGGCTCATGCGACCTCACAGGACTTGCACAATCACTGCAAAATCGGTGCCGCTTTCCCGCAGAAGCGCGAAACTCCAGGCTGGTGCGGGATTGAACTCTAGTTACGTTCCGGAGGTGTATATACGCTTCTGAAGGCAGAGCGTCAAGGCTAGATGCGAAGACCGGCACATAGTCTTCACGCTATGCCCGCAACGTGGCGGGCGAGGGCTTCTAAGAGACGTACATCCGTGGGACGCGCGCACTGACGGCGCAAAGTAGATCAGAGGTTACCGTACCGATGCTGTGAGCCACGAGGTTGGCGGGTTGGACTTGGTCGCCGTCAACGCCGTATATGGTACACACGTCGCCACACTCCACAGATTGGATGTCGGTAACGTCGATCATGGTTACGTCCATCGAGACGATTCCCACGATTGGGGCGCGTTGCCCTTGGATCAGCACGCTACCCTTGTTGCCTAGGGAACGGTGTACGCCATCGGCGTAACCTGCTGCAAGAACGCCAATTACAGACGGGCGCTGGGTGACGAATTTGCCGCCATAGCCCACACCGGTTCCCGCGGGTACCTTTCGCAAGCTCATGATGCGCGTGCGCAAGCTCATGACCGGCTTGAGCGGGAGCAGGCGTTCAGCTTCAGCACGTTGCTCGATGGGATCATAGCCGGGATGATAGCCGTAAAGGATGACGCCAGGGCGAACCATGTCTGCCCAGGTTTCGGGCCGCGAGGCAATTGCGGCGCTATTGGCGAGATGGACTATGCCGGGATCAATTCCGAGGCCACGCAGCCGGTCAAGCGCGAGATAGAAATGCTCTTCCTGCTCGCGGGTCTGCTGCCCCTGAGATGATCCGGCGAAGGCCTCTGAAGAAGCGAAATGCGTCATGACGCCGCCAAGCCGCAGGTGGCGGCACTTCGCATAGCGCTGCGCGAAGCACTCGATATCCTGAACGGGGATGCCGATGCGATTCATGCCGGTGTCGATTTTCAGATGAAACGAAATCTGTTTGCCGCGGTGGCGGGCGGCAGCGCGGTCGAGTTGCTCCAGCTGCTCACAACGGTGAACCACCGGAACGAGATCGTGCTTGAGCAGTGCGGGCTCTTCGCCGGGCCAGAAGCTGGTAAGCACTAGGATAGGCTTGCGAATGCCAGCTTTGCGAACCTCGGCACCTTCGGAGGCGGAGGTCACGCCAAACCAGTCGGAGCCGGCTTTTTCCAGGATCTTCGCGACTTGCGGGCCACCGTGGCCATAGCCATTGCCTTTGACGATGGATAGAACGAGGCGTGGCGTTTCGCGCTGCTCCTGCGGGGGATTCACATGTGCGCGAATGGCGCGGAGATTGTAAGTCAGCGCAGAGGCCGAGACTTCGGCCCAGACCTGTCGGCCTTCGACTTTAGTGTCGCGATTTCGAGCGGCATTCTTTGTTGCCCCCGGCTTGGGAGCGTCCTGACTCGGCGGAGTGGCTTTCTCCGGCATTGTGAGCGTTTGTCCCATGATATGGTCCCTGAAGAGAAAAATAGTGTACGACATCCGCGAGGCCCGGGCCGAAGGACCGCGCCGATGCCGCGTGAAAGACAACAGCCTGAGGAAATAGCAATCCGCGAGCCAGTGCCGTTGGGGTGGATCAAGAGGCAGAACAAAGCGTAAGCCCTTTAGTTTGTTAAGCGAACACAAGACCCGAGGAACGAAGGCTGGGTATCGGTTGACGCGAGTGCGTTTCGCCGCACACATAGATACTGGCTGCTTCCCTGGGTCGAAGCGTAGAATCCACGGCAGACGCGTCCATGCATAGAGGCTCATCCTCGCAACCATCGCGAAGGGAGAAACCACGATGAGACATAGCGAAGGGAACGGGACCACACACTTGGCGGCACTGAGCGTTCTAGGGCTAGCACTGTTTGTGTTGGGCTTATCGTCGATGCCGTGCGCGGCGCAGGAAGGGGCGAGCGGCAAACGGGATGTGGACCTGACGGCCGCTGACAGCGTCAAGCTGAAGGCGACTTACTATGCAGCCGCTAAGCCGGGGCCGGGGGTACTGCTGTTGCACCAGTGCAATCAGCAGCGAAAAAATTGGGATGACTTGGCCACCCGACTTGCTGCGGCGGGAATCAATGTATTGACACTCGATTATCGCGGATTCGGCGAGAGCGGCGGTCCGCCGGCCAACGAAATGTCCAACGAAGATCGCACCAAAATGGTTAACGAGAAGTGGCCAGGCGACGTCGACGTGGCATTCAGCTACTTGGTGGCGCAAGCTGGTGTGACACGCGGCATCGCTGGAGCCGGGGGAGCGAGCTGTGGCGTCAACCAGTCGATCCAGCTGGCACGGCGGCATCCGGAAGTGAAGTCTCTGGCGCTGTTGTCGGGAAACACGGATCGCAACGGCCGTGAGTTCTTGCGGAAGTCGGCGAAGCTGCCCATCTTCCTTTCCGCCGCCGATGATGACGACGGCGCAGTGGACTTGATGCAATGGTTGTACGGGATCTCCACGAATCCGGGAAGCAAGTTCGAGCACTATGCGACCGGCGGGCACGGGACGGTGATGTTCGCGGAGCACAAGGACCTCCCGGGAATGATTGTGGATTGGTATGTGCAGACGCTGGTGAAAACCCCGGGCAGCGCTCCGGCCCAGAGTGCTGCGGGACGCGCGGCGCACGCGCCGGGAATCCTGGAAACGATCGATTCGCCGGGCGGCGCCAGCAAGGTCGCCCAACAACTGGCTGATACCCGAAAGCGCGATCCCAAGGCCAGCTTGTTCCCGGAAGGAATCGTAAATATTCTGGGTTACGAGCATTTGCAGACGGGCGATAACAAGGGCGCGGTGGAAATCTTGAAGCTCAATGTAGCGGCCTATCCAACTTCGCCGAATGCATATGACAGCCTGTCCGATGCGTACCTCGCAGATGGGCAGAAAGAAGCGGCGAGGGAAAATGCGAAGAAGGCGCTGGACCTGCTGGCCTCTGATACCTCCGGCGGAGAGGCGCAGCGCAAGGCAATTCAGGACAGTGCCGAAGGTAAGCTGAAACAATTGGCCGCCGGGCCGCAGTAGCAGCGGGCCCAGTCGGGCCGCCGAGGGTTGGGCACAGCCGCACAGTTTCCAATAACAAGCGCGTCGCTTTCCGGGGGCTCGTCAGGCTATAACAGATGTAGCAGGCCTTGGGGAGCGCTGCGGAACCACAATGGCACAGAACTACTACGAGATCCTGGGTGTGACACCGAAGGCTACGCCCGAGGAAATCGAAACCGCATTCAAGAAGAGGGCGAGAGACGTTCATCCGGACACGGTCGCGCCGGGGAATCCGTACTTGCGTCAAGTTGCGGCGGAAGCGTTTAAGGATTTGTCGGAAGCGAAAGCCATCCTGCTGAATCCGACGGAGCGAGAAAAGTACGACGCAAAGCTGGAGTACGCGCGGACGGCGGAAAAAGGCGCGGCGGGAGCGGCGTCATCCTCGCAGGGCGCGGGAAATTCGCGAACCGGTGCGGCTGCGCGCGCTCCGCGGCAAGCGCAAAAGCCGGCTGCGCGCACGGCCAAAGCGCACCCCCCCCTGCGTATCGTGTGGAAGCCCGCACGCGCGAGCCTAGTTAGCTTTGCGTTCGTGGTCATGGGGCTGGCCGCGATCTTTTTTATCGGCTGGTTGATCCTGACCGAATCCGCGCCGCCACTGTGGATCACGCTGCTGACCGCGGGGCTCGGCGCGCTTTCGGTACGCCATGGATTGAAACCCAGCGCGAATGCGAGATTGCGCACGGGAATCGTTCCGGCGCTGATCGGCGGGTTTGCGGTCGCGTTTGTATACTTCACGATCTGGTTCCCGTCGGCGTCGAGCGTGGTCACGCCTACGAGCCCGGGAGAGGGTGCGGCGGATGCGGCGGCGATGCATCCGGGAAACGAGACCAAAAAAACATCTGCCGCGCGTGGAAATGGGCCGGGAGCAACAGTGGTGGCCGTCGACGAAAGCGGTGCGGATGTTCCGGGGTTTGTCACCCGAGTATGGAAGAGCGTGCGCGATGGCTCGAACTATCGAACCCGGGCGGGACGTTCCTTGCTGTTTCTGGAGCCGGTGGAAGGTCGCGAAAAGGCCTCTGGCGAGATCACCCACTGCGAATTCCACCGAAGCGCGGACAACAACAAGCAGAGCTGGAAGGGCGTCTGCGCGGAGCGGGATCCGCAGGATCGCAGCACGCATTATTCATCCGCGGAAATCAAGACATTGTCCGATACGCAATTGGAGGGAAGTACCGAAAACATCCCGGCATTTCTCATGGTGGCAATCCCAGAGGCGCAAATCAATGGCGCGCCGGCGGCGGGGACCACAGAGGCCGAGCCGGATTTGTCAGCTCTCAGCGATCTGGAGAAGCAGTCCCTGGCGACAGCGTGCGCGTCCGAAAAATTGTTGCAGGGACCTATGCAATATACCCAGTGCGTCAAGACCCAACTTGAAGCCTTGCGGAAAGCTCCGAAGACGCCGGATCTTTCCGGATTGAGCGAACGGGACCGCGATGCCGTGGAGCTAGTGTGCTCCAGCGCCAAATTGATCGAGGGACCCGCATCGTACAACCGCTGCCTGACGCGGCAGCTGGACCTGCTCAAGAAGCAACAGCAGCGGCGGCGGTGAGTTTGTGGAGGGAACAACCAGGCGCGAGGCGGCCCAGATATCCGTGCGGCTTGCGAAAGCCGAGGATTGCGAACAAGTGGCATGGATGTGCGCTGAGTTGTGGCCGGACGCGTCGGCGGAAGAGCATCTGAGCGACTTGGCTCCGAAAGTCGCGGGGACATCGACGAGACTCCTGCCGATTGTGGTGTTTGTAGCCGAGAGCGCGCATGCAGGGACGCGAAGCGACGGTGGGACATTGATCGGATTCGTGGAGGTGGGCCTGCGCTCTCATGCCGACGGATGCGATGAATCGCAGGCAGTCGGGTTTCTCGAGGGCTGGTTTGTCAACAAGGATTGGCGCGGGCTTGGAATCGGTCGAATGTTGATCGAGGCTGCAGAAGAGTGGGCGAGCAGGCAAGGCTGCAAAGAAATGGCGTCAGATACGTGGATCGACAACGAGCCATCGCAGCGCGCGCATGAAGCGATGGGCTACGAAGTCATGGACCGTTGCGTGAACTATCGAAAGAGGCTGTAAATACGCAATCTTCCGCACTCTTCGGTTCGAGATCTCGCCGGCCGCTACAGGTCGTCTGGAGAAAAATTCGAAAAAGCGTCGGGCGCGGCTTCTTCAAAGCGCGTGAAGCGGCTACGGAAAACGAATTTTACGTTTTCGGTCGGGCCATTGCGCTGCTTCGCGATGCGTAGCTCCGTCTCTTCGCGTTCTTCGGGGCTGGCGCCGGCTTTGAAGAAATTCGGGCGATAGATGAACATCACCACGTCGGCGTCTTGTTCGATGGCGCCGGATTCGCGCAAGTCGGAGAGCTGCGGGCCGCGTTCATCGCGCTCGGGAGCGCGGGTCAGCTGGCTTAGGACCAGCACAGGGATTTGCAATTCCTTCGCAAGGCCCTTGAGGCCACGCGAGATGCTGGCAACTTCTTCCTGACGATTGCCGAAGCGGCCGCGCGCCGTGATCAACTGCAGATAGTCCACAACGAGCAGCGAAAGGCCTTTATCCCGCTTGAGGCGGCGGGCTTTCGCGCCAATCTCGAGCACGGAAATCGATCCGGCGTCATCGATCCAGATCGGCGCCGATGCGATCGTGCCCAACGCTTCGGTCATGCGGCGCCAGTCTTCGCGGCTGAGATGGCCGGTGCGGAATTTGTGCGCGTCGATCTGCGCCACCGAGGCGACAAGGCGCTGAAGCAGCGATTCCTTGGACATTTCCAGGCTAAAGAAGGCCATTGGATGGCCGCTGCGAATCGCGATATTTTCCGCGAGGTTCAGTGCGAGCGCGGTTTTTCCCTGGGATGGCCGGGCAGCAAGAATGAGCAGCTCGGAGCGCTGGAAGCCGGAGGTCAGCTTGTCCAATTCGGTGTAACCCGTGGAAACGCCGGTGATGCTCTTGCCTTCGCGAAAGATTTTTTCCAGGCGCTCGAAGTTATCGCGAACGATGTCCTTGACCGGGATGAGGCCGGCACGGACGCGGTCTTCGGCGATGGCAAAGATCGTCGATTCCGCGTTGTCGAGAACGGCATCGGCTCCGTCTTCGCCCTCAAAGGCGCGCTGCTGGATGCCATGCGTTGCATGGATCAGATTGCGCAGCACGGCTTTTTCTTTGACGATGCGCGCGTAGTGCTCGATGTTCGATACGCGCGGCATACCATCGGCAAGCGAGGCGAGATACGGCGCGCCACCGGACGCTTCCAGATCGCCGCGGCGATGCAATTCTTCGGTGAGGGTGATGAGGTCGATAGCCTGCTGCGCTTCGCTGAGCGCGATCATCTGGGTGAAAACGCGGCGGTGCTGATCGAGAAAAAAATCTTCCGGTCGCAGATGCTCGATCGCAGCGTTCAGGGCGTTGTTGTCAAGCAACACGGCACCGAGAACGGAACGCTCGGCGTCCAGATTGCTCGGTAAGGGCCGCTCGAGCGTGGTGTCAATGGGCATAGCAATATGGCGCGAGTTGCGCGCGGCTTTCGCTTTCTATTCGCCTATTTGTACCATGCCGCGGCAGCGTGCGCAATCACCGGCAAGACCAGGAAAGTACAGGTATGGCAGATCGCAGAAGGCCTCGACCGTTCCCCTGATTCCGACCACGAGAAGACTGGTGAGCGCAGTGTGCGCGACTAGCGTCTGCGCGTCAATCCGGTTTCTTGTGCAGAGCTGTGAACGCCTGCGGAAAATGGTGAATATTTTTTGAAGAATTTAGTCCGAAATAAAAACGCCGCCATCCGAGGACCGCGGCGCCAAGAAAAAGATCGCGAAAAGAGATCTATTCTTCCTTGTTGACGTGAACTTTGACCTGCGCGATAACATCGCGGAAAACTTTGATCGTCACTGGATATTCGCCAATCGCTTTGATCGCTTCGGAAAGCTGTACCTGGCGCTTGTCGACCTTAAAATTTTGCGCGGCCAGCGATTCAGAGATGTCCGCGGTGGTAACCGAGCCAAACATCTGGTCGTTCTCACCGGTCTTGCGCGTGAAGCGAAGCTCGACGCCATTGAGCAGCGCCGCCTGTTTTTGCGCGGCCTCCAGCTCGGTGGCGGTCTTCTTGGCCAGCGAAGTGCGAATCCGCTCGAGGGCTTTCATGCTCCCGGTAGTGGCTTCGATGGCCAGCTTGCGTGGCAGCAGGAAATTGCGGGCGTAGCCGGACTTCACGGTGACGACGTCGCCGCGATGGCCGAGCTTATCGATGTCTTCCTGAAGGATTACTTTTTGCATTGCGATTCCTTTTACTCCTATGAAATCTTGCGGCGGCCGACCGCCGCGAAAAACCCTGATGCGAAACTGAGCGTTCCCAAAATTAGCCCAACCGGTGACGGCGGCTGAGCGGCGCCCTGCCAACTCGCCTGGCTATGCCTTCGGCGCTTCGCCGGTTGGCGCTGCCGGTGCTGGAGTTGTCGGTGGTACTGGGGCTGCTGGCGGTGCTGCCGCTGCCGGCGGATGGCCTGCCGGGGCGTGAGCGCCGGGAACGACCGGGCGCGGCGCCTGCGTGCCGGCGGCGCTGCCGGCGAAAGGCAACAGCGCGATGTTGCGGGCGCGCTTGATGGCTTCACCGAGCCAACGCTGATGTCGCGCGCAAACGCCAGTCATGCGTCGCGGCAGAATCTTGCCGCGCTCCTGCACGAACTGCGACAGGATGTCGGCGCGCTTGTAGTCGATAAAATCCATCTTCTCAACGCAGAACTTGCAGACCTTCTTCTTGCGAAAGTATTGGCGCTTACCGCGGCGCGGCCCTCCAGGACCTCCTGGACCCCCACCAGGTCCGCCTTCGCGACGTGGACCGCCGTGTCCACCACCGGGGCCGCCATGTCCGCCGCCGGGGCGATGTCCGCCTTCACTGCGCGGCGGGCCGCCGGGGCTTTGTGCTTGCTTTTGTTCCTCTGCCATACCTGCCTACCTTTCGGAATTGCCTCGATCCATCTAAATTTTCAGCCGCCAAAGCGATTTCACCTGCCTCAGCAGCGGCCACTACAACCAGCGGCGAACGGTAACCACGAGATCAGCCAGCGGCGGTCTGCTCGGACGCCGCAGCCGGTGCCGCGGCAGCGGGTGCGGGAGTACGGCGCGGACGGCGCGCAGCGCGCACTTCACGCTTGTGCTGGAGCTTCTTCTGGCGCTTGAGATCTTCGTCTAAGCGCACGGTCAGATACTTAATGACCACGTCCTGCACGCGGAGCCTGCGCTCAAGTTCGTGGATCAGTTCGCTGTTCGAGCAGCGAATCTGCTGATACACGTAGATACCTTCGCGATGCTTCGCCACGCGATAAGCGAGCTTGCGCGTACCCCAATGCTCGGTCTTTTCGATCTTGGCGCCCTTTTCGGTGCAGGTGTGCTCGATGCCGGAAATGACCTTCTTGATCTCGTCTTCCGGTGTCGCCGGGCGGGCGATGAAAATCAAGTCGTACAAACGCTCTTCCATGATGACCTCTTTCCTTCTGTCCCAGGCGCATGGCCCGGAAAAATCGTTGATGACGCTCTATTCCGCTGCGTCTTCCGTCAGCTTGCGGCGGTTATACTTCGTCATCGCCGCGTCCAGCCCCTGGGTCAAAATCAATTCCACCGCGTCGCCTGCTTCAGCGAGCATTTCCGTCGCAACTTCCAGCTCCGCCTTTTTCATCGGCCGCAGCACATACTCCCTGCGGCTACCGAGCTGAGGCCCCGAACCGGCGCCCAGCCTGAGCCTCGCGAACTGCTGCGTTCCGATCGACCCGATCACCGACTTCGCGCCGTTGTGGCTCCCCGCGCTCCCGTCGCTATTGATCTTGATCGTGCCCAGTGGCAACTGCACCTCGTCCCACATCACCAACAGGTCGCCGGGTTCCAGTGCGTACTTGCTCAGCAGCTCTCGAACCGAAATACCGCTGAGATTCATGTACGTTTGCGGCTTAGCCAGCAGAACTTCCTCGCCCGCCAACTTGCCGCGGCCTACCAGCGCCTTACCTTCCGGCCGTTCCACGCGAATCGAACCGCGATTCGCGAGTTCATCGACCGCCATAAAACCCAGATTGTGCGGCGTCCACTGATATTCCGGGTCTGGATTCCCAAGCCCCACAATGAGCCGCATAGTTCCGCATCCGCTGCGCCCTTGCTGCATCGCAACAGGCCGCCAGAATTACTTCTTCTTCTCCACCTTCTCGGGCTTGGCCTCGGCGCCTTCTTCGCCCTCTTCTTCCTTCTTGCCCTTCTTGATGACTTCGGGCTCGGCGGGCGCGGCGGCGTCAGCGGCCACGGCCTCGACGGGCTTCTCCTCTTCGACCTTGAGTGTGACAACGTGCACCAGAACGCGCTCGGGGTCGGTGATCAGCTTGATTTTCGCCTTATCCATCGGCAGGTCTTTCGCGCGCAGCGCCTGGTTCAGCATCAGCCCGCTGACATCAACACGAAACTCGGTCGGAATGTCGGCCGGCAAGCATTCGACTTCGACATCGCGCTCGACGATCTCAAAGACACCGCCCTGCACCTTCACGCCCGCGGGATCGCCGAAAGTGTGCACGGGAACTTCGACGCGCATGCGTACGTCCATGGCGACGCGAATCAGATCGACGTGCAGCAACTTGCCGGTGATGGGATCGCTCGACCAGTCCTTCACGATCGCCGGCTCATGCTTGCCACCCAGATCGACCTGGAACAGCGTATTGTGGCCGCTCTCCGAGCGCAGGATGGCGCTCACCTGCTTGGTGTTGACGGCCAGCGCGATTGCTTCGCCTTTGCCGCCATACAACACCGCAGGAACTTTGCCGGTCTGCCGCAGGCGGCGCGCTTCGTTCTTGCCGCGTTCCGCGCGGGGTGCTGCTTCGACTACGATTTTCTTTTGCTCAGCCATGCTGTATTTCCCTTCTTGCGTTTAAATCCGTGTGCAAATTTCGCGATCAGATAAACAGCTCGCTGATCGAAGTCTCTTCGTGAATCGAGCGAATGCCGCGGGCCAGCAAATCCGCGACACTCAAAACCTTGATCTTGCCCATCTTCAACGCGGCTTCCGTGATCGGCACCGAGTCGGTCGCCAGCACCTGTTTGATTCGTGACTTCTCGATCCGCTCTACAGCCGGACCCGAAAGCACCGCATGGGTACATGCTGCGTAGACGTCCAATGCGCCTTCACGAATCAACGCATCCGCAGTTTTCACCAGCGTGCCCGCGGTATCAATGATGTCGTCGATGATCAGGGCCGTGCGACCGCGCACATCGCCGATCAGGTTCATCACTTCGCTGACGTCCACATCCACGCGCCGTTTGTCGACGATCGCCAACGGTGCGTCCATCTTCTTCGCAAAAAATCGCGCGCGTTCCACACCACCAGCGTCTGGCGAGACCACGGTCACATTCGGCAGCTTCAACTGCCGGAAGTGATCGACCAGCACCGGCGAACCGAACAAATGGTCGACCGGCACGTCGAAGTAGCCCTGGATCTGCGGCGCGTGCAAATCCAGCGTCAGCGCGCGGCTGGCTCCCGCGGTTTCCAACAAGTCCGCCACGAGTTTCGCTGAGATCGGGACGCGCGGCTTATCCTTGCGATCCTGCCGCGCGTAGCAGTAGTACGGCAGCACCGCGGTGATTCGCCACGCCGACGCGCGCTTGAACGCGTCGATCATCAGCAGCAGCTCGAGCAGGTGGTTGTCCACCGGATGGCAGCACGGCTGCACCACGAAAACGTCCGCGCCGCGAACGTTTTCGAGAATCTGAAAATAAATTTCGCCGTCGCTGAACCGGCCCAGCTTGGCCAGGCCCAGCGGCACGTCCAAATGCCTGCAGATATTCTCCGCAAGCGGCAAATTCGCGGTGCCCGAAAAAATCTTGAAGCGGTCGTCGTGCACGAAACGCTACTCCGCGCCTTGCCAACACACAAGGCCTACGAAAATGAAATCAGGGCACTGGTTTGCACACGGAATCGCTGCGGGCAAGAAGGCGCGCGGAACTACAACGCTCCTTTAACCATGCGAGCATACCTGTCGCGCGAAATTGCTTCGCAAACGAAGGTCTGTTCGTCCGGAAACCCAACAGCGGCTCGGCGCGCCAACGCTGGGCTCGGGAAAACTCCAAACACCGCCGAACCGCTACCCGCCAGCGAGGCTTCTGCGGCTCCTACTCGAAGCAAAACCCTTTTGATTGTAGCCAATCGAGGGTGACGCTGGAAAACAGCCCGCTCAAAATCGTTGGAGAGGCCAATCCCCTGCGTGCTCCAGCACAGAGCACAGAACTCCCAAAGTTTAGGGGTTGCCGCGGATTTTGTCAATTCAGGAGCGGCCACCCAGCGGAAGGCCTCCGGCGTCGGAACGCGGATCTCCCGAGGCACGACGACCAGCAGTGAGTGCTTCGGTATGCCAGGCAGTGGATAGATTTCGTCGCCACGATTGACGCCTAGCGCGCGCCCGCCGAACAGGAAGAACGGAACGTCCGCGCCCAGCGAAACAGCAATTTCGATCAAGCGCGGGGCCGGTAGCTTCTTACCATTAAGTTGCAGGTAGCCGAGCAAAGCAGCTGCGGCATCGCTCGAACCACCGCCCAGCCCGCCGCCCGCCGGAATATTCTTGCGCAGTTCGATTTCCACACCGGAACGAATCTTGAGTTCATGCCGAAGCAGATCGACCGCGCGATATACAAGATTCTTCCGCATGGGTTCTGCCGCAAGTTGAGTGTTGCCTTTGATCGTCAGAACGACGCCCGGATGCCGCGAGGAGCGCAGGAACAGCTCGTCGCGCAGTGAAATGGATTGAAAGATCGTACGCAGCTCGTGATATCCGTCGGGCCGCTTACCCAAAATATCCAGGCGTAGATTGATTTTCGCGAAGGCAGGGACTTTAACTTCGCGCATTCGGCTTATCGAGGCTTGGCGTCTTGACTGGAAGACTTTTGCGCCACGCGGTGCTTCGTCTGGGAAAGCTTCTTTTCCAGCTCGGCAATCTTGTCGGTTTCGATGTCCGCTGGCAGCGACCGGCGCCACTCCGAAATCGACTTCTCCCATTCGGCGGCAGCCAGCTCCGTCCGGCCGAGCTTGGAATATACGTCGCCCAGATGCGAGTGGATCGTAGGATCGTGACTTTCGCGCTCGACGGCTTGGCGCAGCGTGGCCTCCGCGTCCGCCAGCTTGTTTCCCTTGTAATAGATCCAGCCCAGGCTATCCAGATACGCGCCGTTGTAGGGATCTTCCTTCAATGCGCGTTGCAGCAAAGATTCCGCTTCATCCAGGCGCTGGCCCAGATCACCCAGCATGTAACCGTAGTAGTTCAGTGCGATCGCGTTCGTGGGATCGAGGTCCAGCACCTTCTTGAATTGTTCCTCGGCGCGATCGTAAAACTTCTGCTTCTCATAAATCGCGCCAAGCGCGAAGTACACCTGCTGGTTGTCGCGTGGCTGGCCGGGCAAGACCTCTGCAGCATGGGCCGCTTCCTCGGCCTCCTTGTATCGCCGCGCACGTTCATACACCTGCGCGATGTTCAGGTAAGTCTCGCGGTCCGCTTCTGGATTGTTGTTAGTGAGCTGAGCGCGAAGCAGCTTCGCGGCTTCGTCTACTTGCCCATTTTCGCCCAGCAGCAAGGCTTGGCGCGTCTTGATCGCCGGATCGCTGGGATACTTGGCCAGCGCTTCCTTGGTGGCCTGCAAAGCCTTCGGCAAATCCTTGGCTTCGCGGTACGCGGAGATGATCAGCAACCGCGCGCGGCGATCCTCTTCATCGCCCAGGTGCGCAAGCTCCTCATAAGTGTAAATCGCTGCGGCGTAGTTCTGCTTTTGCTGATAGGTCTGACCGAGCTGCTGATACAAGATCGCCAGCGAACGGCGCCGTGAGGGCAGTACCGGCGACTGTCCTTTCACCCCGGTCACCGCATCCGCCAGCACGCGAATGGCATCGTCAAAGCGGCCTTGCGCCTGGTACAGCATGGCCTCGTTGTACATGACTTCCAGACTGCCGGGCTCATACTGGCGAGCCTTCAACAAATTTTCTTCGGCTTTGTCGAGCTGGTGTAGCTCGCGATAGATACGCGCGATGTGCAGGTAATTGTCGCCATCATCGGGCATCAGATCGATAAGCTTCTGATACACGGTCAGGGCGTCCTGATACTTTTCTTCGGCCATCAACGTCTGGCCAAGCCCGCGCAGATGACTTAACTCCGTGGGATCCAGATCCGTGGCCTTCTTGTACGCCTGTTCTGCCTTGGCAAGATCCTTGGTCTGCGTGTACGCCTCACCCAGAAGATCCAGCAGGACCGGCGAAGGCGCCCGGCTGGTCATGCCTTCCAGCAACGAGACCGCTTCGGTGGATTTCCCTTCATCCAACAAGAGCTGCGTGAGCTGCTCGATCGCAGCTTCGTTGTCGGGATCCGTCTTCAGGATCCCGCGCAACACGTCTTCGGCTTTGTCGTGATCGTTGCGCAGCCGGTAAAGCCGCGCGAGCCACAACGCGGATTCGGTATCCGAGGGATCGAGCCGGAAGATTTCCTTGTATTGCTCGATCGCACGTGCGGATACTTCGGACTGCCCCGCCGCGTTGGAATTCAGATCGCCGAGGCTACGCAGATAGATTCGCGCGAGCAGCCGCCGGGTCTGCACGTCGTTTGGATCGCGTTTGAGGATCTCCTGCGCCCCGGCGATGGCGTCGTGCACTCGCTGGGCCTTCCAATACATCTCCGCCAGGCGTTCACCGACAACGGCGGACTTGGGATCAAGCGCGTAGGCCTTTTTGTAGAACTCGATGGCTTGCGTGGCATATTCGGCCCGGCTGGTGTTCTCGTACTGCTGCTCGTAAATATGCCCCATTGTGAAATTGTAGTAGGCATCGGCGCGACCGACTGAGTCGGAAGCCGGCGTGGAAGCGGATGCGTCTGCCGGTGTTTGGGACGGGGGCGACGGCGGAGCGATGGACTGGCCTGAGGCGGGCTGCGCGACGGCCGACAGGGTGCCGACAGCAAGAATCGCCGCCGTTACGGACCATTTAAGCAAGCTCATAGAGACCCCGAAACGAAAAGTATCCCATGCACGGGAAACGGGGTCAAAAGCGAAAACCACGGCGTTTCGTGCCGACAGGACACTCAACTAGGATGCCGCAACGCCGCGAATCGTTCCCGCCAAAGAGCGGATGGACCCTATCTCTTTTGTCTATCGATACCTGAGGGGGCTTTTCAGTCGTTTGGACGATGTGTTTTGGTGTGTTGGTGATCGGCCAGCGGTTCCACCAGACGGAAAATGTGCTCCCCCTTGCTGGCATCGAACCGGTAGCGCAAGGTTGCATCCGCCGCGCGCCCCTCGCGAGCCAACTCCAGCTCCGGATTACCAAGAACGATTTCGCCATGGTTGGAAATACGCAGCTCGCTCCCCACCTGCAGAACAATTTCAGTCTCGCCGCTATCCGTGGCCCGTGTCGCTTTGCTGGCCATAAACCCTCCACTCCTCGAAATGGGACATCCGACCTCTTGACGAAGCGTTGGATGCAATCAAGGCAGGAAACGGCGCGTCAAGAATTGCAGGGATGGCACTTTGCCTTGACGGCTCGAGGTGTCTGTTAGTACAGCCCAGCCCAGACGATGGGCCCCCACGCAATTGGCGAAGGTTATGCCAAATCCCCTTCGCCTACCAACGCCCTGCCTTCCTCGCACTGTAGGCTACCGCTATTGCTGCCGCCAACCGCGCATTGGCCACCAGCAGCGCGACGTTCGTCTTCAACGTCTTCCCGCCGCTATGCTTGGCCAGATACCCCAACAAGAATGGTGTCACTGGCTTGCCTCGCACTCCCGCAGCTTCCGCGGACTCCAAAGCTGCGGCAACCAGCGATTCCACCTCGGCGCGACCCAGCGTCAGCTCTGCAGGAGGCGGATTCGCAATAACAACCCCCGCTGTCGTCCCTTGCCCCAGCCAACCCAAGTCCCAATGAATGCACATCAGCTTCGCGGCTTCGTCCGGACTATCGACGCGGTGTTGCAGCACGAGGCCACTTTCCCTGGAGTAGAATGCCGGAAACTCGGTCGTGCCGTAGCCCACCACCGGAATCCCGAGAGTCTCCATCACTTCGACCGTGCGCGGCAGGTCCAGAATGGCCTTCGCTCCCGAGCAAACCACCGCCACCGCGGTTCGCGCCAGTTCCGTCAGATCGGCGGAAATATCGAAAGTATTCTCGCTACCGCGATGCGCGCCGCCGATTCCCCCGGTTGCGACGATGCGAATTCCCGCGCGAGCCGCCACGAATACCGTGCCTGCCACGGTCGTAGCTCCAATGCGTCCCGAAGCCAGCACCGCGGAAAGATCCGAGCTGCTGACTTTGGCGACGTCGCCAGCGTCTGCGATCCGCGCGATCTGTTCGGTGCCCAGCCCCACGACGATCTTGCCGTCGAGAATCCCGATCGTCGCGGGCGTGGCGCCGCCATCGCGCACTGCCGCCTCCATTTCCAGCGCCGTATCGAGGTTGTGGGGCCGCGGCAAACCGTGCGCGATGACCGTGGATTCCAGCGCAACCACCGGCGCGCCCGCCACCAGCGCCGCCGCGATATCGTCCCGCACCGAAATCAATGGATCCAACGGCAACCTCCGAGTTTGCTTCTCGGTCTTATCACAAAGCGAGGTCTCCGGGAAAATTGGCTCGCCCGCGGTGCTACCATGCCACCGATATGCCAAGCCGCCCAGCCCAGACCGCGCCGGAAATCGTCGTCCTAGGCGACATTAATGTCGACCTGATCGGACTCACGAGGTCCTGGCCTCGCCCCGGCGAAGAATGCCTAGCCGACCATCTCGAGTTGCATTGCGGCGGCGTCGGAGCCAATTGCGCGCTAGCGCTTCGGAAATGGGGAGTCGTGCCGCAATTGATCGCTTCCGTCGGGCGTGACCCGCTAGGCGACACCGTCCTGGCTCGACTCGCAGCGAAGAGTATCGAGGTCCGCCACATCCAGCGCACTGAGCAAGCTACGACCGGCCTGTTGTACATCAATGTAACTCCCGACGGGCAGCGGACTTTTTTTGGCAGTCGTGGCGCAAACTCCCTGCTGCGGCCTCAACCCCCGAGATCGCCACTGCTCAAACGCGTCAGAGTGGCAAGTTTGATGGGCTACAGCTTTCTCGATCCCGGTCCAGAAAAAGCAGCGGGACAGATACTGCGAGCGGTGCGACGAAACCGAGGATGGGCGTCGCTCGATGTGGGCATGGAGCCAAGCCAGAAAATCCCCCGGAAGATTTTGCAAATCCTCAACCGAATCGACCTACTGCTCGTGAGCAACCAAGAGGCGAGCGCTCTGACTGGCCAACGGAACGCGCGCAAGGCGTTTCGAAGCTTGCAGCGTGCCGGCGCGAGGGAAATTGTCATGAAGCTGGGAAGACGCGGTTGCTTGCTCGTCGAGTGCGGCAAATTGCGGAACGTTCCCGGGTTCAAGGTACCATCTGTGGACTCTACAGGTGCAGGCGACGCCTTCACGGCGGCGCTTTTGCAGGCGCGATTACGATGGTGGCCGCCGACAGAGGCTGCTCTCGTGGCGAATGCTGCGGGCGCCGTAGCAGCGAGCGTGGTGGGCGCAGGAGACAGTGCGCTTGGGGTTAGAGAGATCGTGAAATTGATGCGGTCGCAGTCCCTTGCTCACGAGTGGGAGGCCACTCGACTTCGGGTGCTGCGACGTCTTTCGAACTTGGCTTAATGCAGAAAGTGCCGCATTCCCGTAAACACCATGGCCAACCTAAGTCGGTCCGCCGCGGCGATCACATCGTTGTCGCGCACCGAGCCGCCCGGCTGAATCAGCGCCGTCGCTCCAGCCTTCGCGGCCTCCTCCACGCCGTCCGGAAACGGAAAAAACGCATCCGATGCCACTACGCTCCCCGCTAGCGATGTCTGCGCCTTCATCACCGCGATCTTCACCGAGTCAACGCGGCTCATTTGTCCGGCGCCCACGCCGAGCGTCGCGGAATCTCGCGCGAACACGATGGCGTTGGACTTCACGTGCTTGGACACTTTCCACGCGAAGCGCATTGTGTGCATTTCTTCCGCAGTTGGCACACGCTTCGTCACCGTGCGCAACTCCGTATCTGACAGTTCGCCGAGATCCGGCTGCTGCACCAGCATTCCGCCGAGAATCCGTTTCAGTTGGAGCTCGCGATCCAGCTCCAGCGCCCCTTGCGGCAGTTCCAGCAGCCGCAGATTTTTCTTCGCGGCAAAGGCGGTTTTGGCCTTTTCCTCAAATCCCGGCGCCACAATACACTCTACGAAAAGCTTCGCGACTTCCTCCGCCGTCGCACCGTCCACCACTCGATTGAACGCCAGCACCCCTCCAAACGCGGAAATCGGATCGCAGGCGTATGCCTTCAGATACGCGTCGCGCAACGTCTCCTGCTCCGCCGTGCCGCACGGATTGTTGTGCTTGATAATCACCGCCGCAGGTTTGCGAAATTCCGCCGCCAGGCTCCGCGCGGCTTCCAGATCGACAAAATTGTTGTAGGACAGCTCCTTGCCCTGCAGCTGCGTTGCCGCCGCCAGCCCTTCCAGCGGCTTGCCGGCGTTCACGTAGAGCGCGGCTGCCTGATGCGGATTTTCTCCGTAGCGCAGTTCCTGCTTTTGCCGGATCGCGATGCTCAAGCGTTGCGGCAATGGCGATTTCTCCTGCAGGTTGACGGCGTCGGCCAACGCCGCAACGCGTTCAAGCTCCGTCGCGATCATTCCGTCATAGCGGCAGGTCGTGGCAAACACCTTGCGTGCCAGGTCCAGCCGCGTTGCCAAAGCGGTGTCGCGAGATTTTTCCAGTTCGCCGGCCACCCGATTGTAGTCTGCTGGATCGCACACGACCGAGACGCTCTCGAAATTCTTAGCTGCCGAGCGCAGCATCGTCGGTCCACCGATGTCGATATTTTCAATCAGCTCCTCGGCCGTGAGTTGGGGTTTCTCCGCAGTAGCTTCGAAGGGATAGAGATTTACTACCACCAGATCGATCGGCTGAATTCCGTGCTCGGCGGCCTGCTTTTGATCTTCGGCGAGCCGGCGCCGGTACAGCAATCCGCCATGCACCTTGGGATGCAGCGTCTTCACGCGCCCACCGAGCATCTCCGGCCAACCGGTGAAGTCGGCAACATCGCGAACGGGTATCTGCGCATCACGCAGCAGCTTGGACGTGCCGCCAGTGGAGAGCATCTCGATGCCGAGCGCGGCCAAGCGTTTGGCAAACTCGACGATCCCGGTCTTGTCAAATACGCTGATCAGCGCGCGTGCCACTGCCATGTGAAGCCTCCGCGAACAAAAAGCACAACAGTGTAAGCGGGGTTCGACAGAAATGGCAAAAGCGGAAACCGTGCTTGTGGAAATGTAGCCTGCGGGGCAAACCTGGCGACGTTCCACAGGCGAAGTTCAGCATGAGAAGTTCAGCTCTTGACCAGGGCTTTGAGTTTTACCTGGCCGTCGACGGTCTCAACCACATATTCGACGTCGCGGCAGTTCTGCTTGGATTGCAGGTCCTTCGTTTTTTTGCGGACGAATTCCTTGAAGCCGTCGGGCGAGAGCTTGCCGGTTGCTTCTCCAGCGCGAGCCTTGGCCTGCAGAAATGCCTGGTACAGTTGGTCGACTTTTTCTGTCTCGCGCTCGGGCTCGGAACATACCATCCGAAAAGCGCCGGCCTCGGCCGCCACTGAAACGTTTGCCGCAGGCGTGGAGACGACCGTAGCTGCCGGCGGCGCGGCTGCTTGGGATTTGGCGCGTTCCGCCTCAATCGCCTTGGCGGCCGCCCCAAAATGCCGCTGCGAACGGCCTTCTTCCTTTTGCTGCGTGCGCTTGCGGAAAATATCTTTGTACTTCGCGTACGTCTGCGTGAGGTTGTTGTAGCGAAAGCGCTGCCCGAACTTCAGTTCACCGCTGCGTTCCGCGTAGCGCTTGACGATCAACTCGATTCGCCATTCAATTTCGGTGGGTGGGCGCTTCCTGCCGCCGCCGAAATATTGGTCGTACTCAATCTTGAGCTGGCGAATATCCCGCTCGAGCTGACCTAGCTCTTCGTCGATAGAGGCCATGGATGGGCACAACCCCCTTGTCCCATGCTAGGAGTATGGAAAGCGACCCGTCAACGGTACCCGCAGGCAACGCTGCCGATTCAGCACGTAACTCCCGTGTCTCGCGTCGATACGCATCACCTGTCCAACCGTACAGGCGGCTCGGCACGTTGCCCGCGGCGCCGCGTCTGTGCTGAAATGGCGGCATGGAGCCTCGCCAAAAGCGCGCCTTGACGGCCGAACAAGCCGATCTGTTGCGGCAGATTCCGTCCGTCGATGAGTTGCTCGCGCAACCTGGCCTGGCCCGGCTGGCAGAGCGAATCGATCGCAACGTGCTTCTAGAGGTGACCCGCACGGTCTTGGCCGAGGTGCGGGCGAAAATCGCCGAAGAATCGCGCTTGGCCGTTGCCGCGCTTGACCCCGCGTCGCTCGAAACCCGCATCACGGAAATGGTTGAACAGATTTTGTCACGATCGTTGCAACCGGTGATCAATGCCACCGGGGTCATCCTGCACACCAACCTGGGTCGCGCTCCTCTCACCGCGGCCGCCATTGAGGAATTTCGCCGCACCGCCACGCAGTACAGCAATCTCGAATACGATCTCGAAGCCGGTGCTCGCGGCAAGCGCGACGTTCACACCGCGCAGCTCCTGGAACGATTGACAGGAGCGGAAGCCGCCATGGTCGTGAACAACTGCGCTGCCGCTGTCTTGCTGGTGCTGGCGGCGCTCGCGAAGAGAGGCGAAGTCATCGTCTCCCGCGGCGAACTGATTGAGATTGGCGATGGATTCCGTATCCCGGAGATCATGGCCGAGAGCGGAGCCGTATTGCGCGAAGTGGGCACCACAAATCGCACGCGCGCTGCCGACTACGAGCGTGCAATCGACGAACACACGAGACTCCTGCTGCGCGTGCATCCGTCCAATTTCACGATCAGCGGTTTCACCGACAAGCCCTCGCTCGAAGAACTGGTTGCGCTCAGCAGGCGCACAAACCTGCCTCTCGTGGAAGATCTCGGTTCGGGATGCCTCGTCAATCTTTCCGCAGCTGGCATCACCGAGCCGGTCGTGAAGCAGAGCATCGACGCAGGCGTTTCACTGGTTATGTTCAGCGGCGACAAACTTCTCGGTGGCCCGCAAGCCGGAATCATCGCCGGCAAGAAGGAACTGGTAACCAAGGTGCGTCGTCACCCGCTGTTTCGCGCTCTGCGTGTCGACAAGCTCACCATCGCCGCCATGGAAGCAACTCTGGGCGCCTACCTGCGAGGTGCGATCGACGAGATCCCGGCGCTGCGTATGATTCGGTTGAGCGTGCAGGAATTGCAGCGCCGCACCGATGGTTTTCTCCGCGAACTGATGCCGCAGCTACCTGCAGGAGAAGCGGAAGTGGATATCGTCGATGGCGCATCGCTCGCCGGTGGCGGTTCGACGCCCACGCAATCACTGCCCACGAAGATCGTCCGCATTGCCAGCGCCCGCTATTCTGCCGCACAGCTCGAGCAGCGCCTCCGCCGCGCCCCCGCGCGCATTTCCGTGATCGCCCGCGTAGAAGAGAATCGCCTGGTCCTCGATTTACGCACCGTCTTCCAGGAACAAGAGGCGCCGCTGCTAAAAATGCTGGTAGCCGCGCTACGCTGAAAGGCAATCGTGCTGGCTTTCCAAGTTGTCCGCGGAAAACTTAAACGCATAACCCGGTCCATGCCAAAGCCAATCCCCGGCTGGGCCCTCATTCGTGTGCGGCTGGCAGGAATTTGCAATACCGACATCGAAATTCTGCGCGGCTATCATGCCTTTCGCGGCACGCCAGGCCACGAATTCGTCGGTGAGGTCATCGACGTCAATAGTCCATCGCCCGCCCTGCGCAAGAAGTGGCAGGGCCGGCGCGTAACGGGCGAGATCAACGTTTCATGCTCCGCGTATAACTATCAGCCGCGGTGCGAATTCTGCCGCCGCGGATTGCCCACTCATTGCGCGCGGCGAACGGTGCTCGGCATCGTCAATCTCGACGGCGCCTTTGCGGAATATCTGGCATTGCCGCTTGAAAATCTTCACGCCGTACCCGATTCTGTCAGCGACCAGCAGGCCGTTTTCGTCGAACCACTGGCAGCTGCGTGCGAAATTCTTCAGCAGGTGGATGTTCGAGGTGTCCGCGAAGCCGCGGTCCTGGGCGACGGCAAGCTGGCGCAATTGATCGCCCGCGTGCTATGCACGGCCGTTCCCCGTGTCGTGATGCACGGAAAACACGAACGCAAGCTGGCCCTCGCCCGACGCGCCAACATCGCCACGAAACGCGTGCTTGGGAAACCCGGCGATCTCCGCCGCATCAAACAGACGTACGATCTGCTCGTCGAAGCTAGCGGCTCACCCACCGGCCTCGCGCTCGCTCAACATATGACCAAGCCGCGCGGCACGCTCGTGCTGAAATCGACGTTCCACGGCGCCGCGCCTGTCGAGACCTGGCCGATCGTGGTCAAGGAAATCACCGTCATCGGCTCGCGTTGTGGGCCATTCGGCAAAGCGCTGGCGCTCCTGCAGTCCGGCAAAGTCGATCCCACTCCGCTCGTTACCCAGACGTTTCCACTCGCCGCCGCTCCGCAGGCGATCGAATTCGCACAGCGCCGCGATGTCATGAAGGTGTTGCTCAGTCCCGCAGGCTGATACTCACGCGCACGAGGCCGTCAGGCGCGCGAGTTAGTCACAACCGATTGATGCACGACGCCACGCAAGCAGCGCCAAATCCATTGTCGATATTAACCACTGACACATTCGATGCGCAGCTGTTCAGCATGCCGAGCAGCGCAGCGACGCCACCAAAGCTGGCGCCGTAGCCGGTGCTGGTCGGCACGGCAATCACTGGCGCTGCCACCAATCCGCCGACGACGCTCGGCAGCGCGCCCTCCATCCCCGCGATGCAAATGATGACGCGCGCAGTCGTAAGCTTGGTGCGATGCTCCAGCAGCCGGTGGATTCCGGCGACGCCTACGTCGTACAAATGTTCGACGCGATTTCCCATCATGCGGGCGGTGAGCAAGGCTTCCTCGGCGACCGGAATGTCGCTCGTTCCCGCCGATACCACGCAGATCGTCCCCTTGCCCGAAATTTCGGCGTTACGCTCGATCGTGATCAGTCCAGACAGCGCATGAAATTTCGCGGCTCGGCTGGTGCCGGAATTTAGGCGGCGTACCGCCGTAAACGTGCTGGCGTCCGCCCGTGTCACCAGAATATTCTGCCGGCTGCCCCTGTGTCCCAGCATTGCCCGCACGATTTTCGCAACCTGCGCGGGAGACTTACCCTTCGCGAATACTACCTCCGCATAGCCTTGCCGCAACGCTCGGTGATGATCCACCTTCGCAAAATCCAGATCCTCGAACGGCAGATTCCGCAACTGCTCAACGGCGCTCCGCAGGGTAACTTTCCGCGCGGACACACCTTCCAGCAGTCGTCGCAGCTCTCGCTCGTTCATGAATTTACCCGGGACACGTCTATGGAGTAGCGTCTATGGAGTAGCGTCGCCCATCAGTTTTCGCAACGGCTGATTGTCCGCATAAACACGCCATTCCGCAATCCGCCGCTCTTCCACAACCGCGCCCCAGGCTGCCGGAACCTGCCAGAACTTTTCCGGGGACTTCGCCCCGTCGCTCCCGCAGCATGTGCCGCTGGCCACTCCGAAAATCGCCAGCCGGTTTTTCGTCTGAAAAAATTCCTCGGCGCGCACATTGTAGTCGGCTACCGTCTTGAAATACGCTTTCCAACCTTGCCGCACCGTCTCTCGGCCCATGAAGCGCTTTCCCAGCGGATCCTGAAAGATGTGTTTCTCGGTCATCAGCTCGCACAGCGCGTCGACATTCCCGGCATTGATGCGCTTGATGAAATCCATCGCCACCTCGATAGGTTCCAGCGATTCCGTCATCGATCTCCTTCGGGCCGGACGGCTAGTATAGCGCGCGATGACGGCTTGCCCAGCTTGGTTGACACCGTAACCCCGCGCTGCGAGACTCATCTTATCCGCGCACAGTATGGCTGAATCTCAGGGACAAATCGTTACCGTAGGTGTAACCGGAGCCAGTGGCGCCATTCTGGCGCAAAAAGCACTGACGTTGCTCGACGCTGACCCGCGCGTGGCGCGCGTCCATCTCATCCTCACGGACACTGGCCAGCGCCTTTTCGCCGAAGAACTCGGCGTTGCCCCAGGGGAAGCCAGGCAGCTCCCGAGTCGCGTTCTGGGGCATCCGGCGAACAAAATTGAAGTCCTCCCGAACGAGGATGTCGGCGCATCCGTCGCCTCCGGCAGCTATCAGGTTAACTCCATGATCGTGATTCCCTGCTCGATGGGCACGCTGGCGGCCATTGCCAACGGCGTCAGCGACGATCTCGTATCGCGCGCCGCCGACGTGATGCTGAAAGAAAATCGAAAACTGGCCCTGTGCATTCGCGACACGCCCTTCAATCGAATCCATCTGGAAAATATGCTGCGCGCGCAACAGGCCGGCGCAGTGATCATGCCCGCCATTCCCTCGTTCTATCACCAGCCAAAGACGATAGATGATCTGGTGACCCAGTATGTCTGCCGCGTGCTCGCGCAAATCGGCCTGCCACAAGACAAAATGTACCGCTGGCAGGGCAAAGCCGCGTCTCGGGAAGCCAAAGCATGAGCAGCCGCATTCGCACCGTGCTCGAGATGATCAAGTTCGAGCATTCCGTGTTTGCGCTTCCCTTTGCGCTGACGGGTGCTCTCCTAGCCGCGCGCGCCACCCATCACGGCTGGCCTACTTGGCAACAAGTTGCCTGGATCGTCGTGGCGATGGTTTCGGCACGCTCTGCGGCGATGACAATGAACCGCATCGTCGATTTGCGCTATGACCGAGAAAATCCCCGGACCAGGCAGCGCGCGCTGGCGACCGGTGCGCTCTCCGTCTCCTTCGCGTGGGCTTTCACGCTGGTTGCCGTTGCGATTTTCTTCGTTGCGGCTGGGCGACTAAATCCGCTGGCGTTGAAGCTGGCGCCGCTCGCCATCGCCATTCTCTTTTTCTATTCGCTCACCAAGCGTTTCACCAACTGGTCGCATCTTTTCTTAGGCTTTGCGCTCGGCATCTCACCGGCCGCGGCATGGATCGCGATCACTGGCGGACTCGATGCCCGCATGCTGATCTTGTGCGCCGCGGTCACTCTTTGGGTCGGCGGCTTCGACGTGCTCTACGCCTGCCAGGACCTTGACTATGACCGAAGCGCTGGCCTGTACTCCGTTCCCAAGCGCTTTGGCATCGCGAACGCTCTGCTCATTGCGCGCGTGATGCACTTCGCCGTGGTCGCGCTGCTCTCGTGGCTCGCCGCGAGCTTCGCGCTGCCCTGGCCCGCGTGGCTTGGTATCGTGGTGGTTGCCGCCCTGCTCACTTACGAACATTCGCTCGTGAAGGCCAACGATCTGAGCAAGCTCGACGCTGCGTTTTTCACCATGAACGGTTATATTAGTATGTCGTTCTTGTTGTTCTGGGGCGCTGCTGCTGCCGTTTGGCGCGTTTGACGCCGTCGAAACGTTTGGGCAAGAAGAAATGAGCCACACACTCACCATCACCGACCAGCGGCTGAAGCCCATGGCCGACAAAGTCCTGGCTGGCGAACGCCTGAGTGTCGACGACGGCATTTTGCTGTACCGCTCGCCCGATCTGCTGGCCGTCGGCTGGCTCGCCAACCACGTTCGCGAAAAGCGCCACGGCAACGTTACCTACTTCAACGTCAATCGCCACATCAATCCCACCAACGTCTGCGTCGCGCACTGCAAGCTCTGCGCCTTCGGCCGCGATCCCAATGTTCCCGGCGCGTACACCTTCGCCCTCGAAGAAATCTACCAGCGCGCCGAACAAGGGGTCCGCGAAGGCGCCACGGAATTCCATATCGTCGGCGGCCTGCATCCCGATCTGACCTTCGACCACTACCTCGAGATGGTTCGCGGACTGAAACAGCGCTGCCCCACCATTCACCTCAAAGCCTTCACCATGGTGGAAGTCCACTTCTTCTCGCGTATCGCCAAAATTTCCGTGGAAGAAGTGCTGCAAAAAATGAAGGAAGCCGGCGTGGACTCTTGCCCCGGTGGCGGCGCCGAAATTTTCCACCCGCGCGTCCGCAAAATTATCTGCGATCACAAAACCAGCGGCCAGATGTGGCTCAACACCGCGCGAAAGGCCCATCAGGCAGGGCTGCATTCCAATGCCACCATGCTCTACGGCCACGTCGAAACCGAAGAAGAGCGTGTCGATCACCTCGTCAAGCTGCGCGAACTCCAGGACGAAACGAAGGGCTTCGTCGCCTTCATTCCGCTGGCCTTTCACCCGGACAACACCGCGCTCTCGCACATTTCGAAGCCAACGGGCTACGCCGACCTGCGCAACATCGCCGTTTCGCGCCTGCTGCTCGACAATTTCGATCACATCAAAGCGTACTGGATCATGCTCACGCCCAGCATCGCGCAAATCGCGCTGCGCTTCGGCGCCAATGATCTCGACGGCACCGTGGTGGAAGAAAAGATCTACCACGACGCCGGCGCGAAGACCTCGGAATTCACGCCACGCGCCGAACTCGAGCGCCTGATCCGCGCCGCCGGCCGCGTCCCCGTCGAACGCGACACCCTCTACCGGCCCGTCGATCGCTCGAAGATGCCGCCCATCCAGCCCCCGCCACCTCGCGACCTCGTCTCTCTCACTCTCAACGTGTAGTAAGCATGTTACAATGCGCTTTCGACGCGCCACCATGCGGCAAGTCATTATCTATCCCGGCGAAGACGGCTTTTGCGTAGCGGAATGCCCTAGTCTGCCGGGATGTATCAGTCGGGGCGAAACCAAGGATGCCGCAATCGGAAATATCCGCGAGGCCATAGAAGGGTACGTTTTGTCCATCGAGGAAGACGGTCTTCCCGTTCCACCGCCTCTGTGTGAGGCTGTTCTCATAACAGTATGACCAGGTTGCCGCGCCTTTCTGGGCGCGACTGTGTATCAGCGCTTCTTCAGGCAGGATTTCTTCTCAAACGACAGCATGGAAGCCACATCATCCTCAGACGCGACTCGCCGTTTGCGCAAGTTTAGTCCCGGACCACAAAGAAATTGATAAGGGAACACCTCGTGCGATATTGCGCCAAGCCGGCATTTCCGTAGAGGAATTTGAACGACTCCTGTGATTGTTGCGCCCCCTAAAGTTCTCCTTCCGACCCCGCAACCCAGGCACTCAGCAAGTGGTACAGGTTCGCCGGCACGTGAAGCCCATCGGCGCGCCCGGCAAAGTATCGCGCGTTGATCGCGTCGCGCGCGAGATCTTCGACGTCCTTGTAACCCGCCTGCGTAAACTCCGCGACGATCTTCCGCGGCGCAAAGAACAACCGGAAGGGTTCGCCGGCAGCGGCCACGCGGCGCTTCACGCCCTCAAACACGAGTCGCTCCAGCAGCCCCAGCGAAGACGGTTCCACCGCGTAGTCCAGCGCGATCCCAGTGCCGGCCGGCAACGAACCGATAAACTCGATCGTGGAAGCGAAGGCCTCACGCGTCAGGTACATCACCACGCCGAGCCATGAAAAAAACGCTGGCTCCTCGTGTTGGAAGCCGGATTTCCTTAATTCCTCGCCCAGGCTCTGCTGCTCGAAGTTGACGGGCACGAAGGAAAGTTCCGATGGGAGCTCGATTCGCGCCGCACTCAGCAATTCGCGTTTCCAGGCCTGCGTCGCCGGATGGTCCACTTCAAAGACGTGCAATCCCTGGTGGCGAAATCGATTGCGATATGCGAAGGTGTCCAGTCCCGCTCCCAGCACCACGTACTGCCGCACGCCGCGAGAAACCCCGGTGGTCAGTTGATCTTCCGCGTAGCGGCTGCGTACCGCCATCATGGCCCGCAATGCGCGTGAGAATCTGTCCTCGTCCTTTGCAGTTTTCGCGCGCAGTTCCGACGCCGCGCGCTCCCCAAGGATCGCCACCGCCACAGGATCGTCGAAGACCGGGGGCTTATCTACCAACTGATGCGCCGCTCGACGTATGGCCACGCGTTCCGCGGTTCGGCTGGGTCGTGCGTCGTGCATGCAGATTTCCCTCTAGACGCGATACGCTACCGAGGCCATCGAGGTTTCAAGCGCGATCTTCGCGCCAAATCCCGGCATCCAAGCCGCGACGAGAAAGGATGCTCCACGCAAAATGCGCACGATCCTGCTGCTCACCATCTCCAACATCTTCATGACCTTCGCGTGGTACGGCCACCTCAAGTATCGCAGCGAAGCGCTCTGGAAAGTCATTCTCGCCAGTTGGGGCATCGCTTTCTTCGAATATTGTTTCCAGGTGCCCGCCAACCGGATCGGCTCGTATGAATTTTCCGCCGCCCAGCTCAAGACCATTCAGGAGGTCATCACTCTCGTGGTCTTCTCGATTTTTTCTGTCACCTATCTGGGCGAAAAACTGAAATGGAACTATGCTGCCGGCTTCGCCTGCCTCGTCCTCGGCGTGTTCTTCGTCTTCCAGAGATGGTGAGCTTACCGGTCGACTCCTCAACGGATCGCTCGCGGCACCCACGCGACCATCTCTTGCCGTCGCGCAAAATGCAGCAACGGCTTGCCTTCGGGCGTCGGCAGGCTGGCGGCCTCGATCATCGTGTCTTTTTCAAATTCCGCTTCCGCCTCCTGCAACTGCCATGGTGGATGATGAATTTCGCCGCGAAGCACTCGGCCTTTTCCCGACGCCGCATACAGGCAATACCGTTCAGTCAAGAAATGTTCCAGCGTTCCGCGTCGAGGTTCAAAAATATCATCAACCGACCGATAGCGCCCGCGCAGCGCTGCCGCCGGGGCTCCACCATGTGTTCTCTTGCTGTCGTACTGAATCCAGCCGTCTCGCTCGATGCACGACATCCGTGCTCGAAAGTAAGGCAAGTGAAAGGTCATGCGCGCCGTGGCCACCGCGATGGCATTCGCGGCGTCCAGGCTAAAAAACCAAACGCCGGGCTTGCCCTCTGCCTTCACATACGTTCGCACATTCAGTTCCGGGAATGCCGACAAACCCGGGATCGCCGGCGTGAATCGCAAGCGCACGCCTGACATCCGAAAGGGCACAACCCCAATCCAAGCGTCCCCTTCGAACGTATCGATCTCCAGCGCCCTTGGAATTTGCTCTCGCAAAAATCTACTGTCGATTCTCCAGTGCGCAAACAATAAGTCGTGCCATGACTGCGCCATCACCCACCGGTCATCGGGCAGCGCCCAAGGACGATGCTCGGTCTTACTCAGTAGTTCTTGCATCCAAGTCGTGAGGTAGAGCCGTGGTTGACGTACAGCCTCGCCAAGCCTCATTCTGAATATACCCTTCGAGTGCGCGCGAGAATCGAATTCTCGGCGTTCAAAACGGTGGAAACCTGCAAAAGGAGCGATTCCAATGCAACGCAAAGCAAGCGCGGTGTGGCAAGGCGATCTAAAAACCGGCAAGGGCTCGATCTCAACCGAGAGCGGCACGCTGAAGCAGACCCAATATTCCTTCAGCACGCGTTTCGAAAATGGCGTCGGCACGAACCCGGAGGAATTGATCGCCGCCGCTCACGCGGGCTGCTTCACCATGGCGCTTTCCGCGCAACTCGGCGGCGCCGGCTACACAGCCGAAAAGCTTGAAACCACAGCTACGGTCACGCTCGACAAGGTTGGCGACGGCTTCAGCATCACCAAAAGTCATCTCGATCTGGTGGCCAAGATTCCCGGCGCCGACAAAGCCAAATTCGACGCCGCCGTAAAAGCCGCGGAAACCGGCTGCCCCGTCTCCAAGTTGTTCAAAGCCGAAATTTCCGTCAACGCGCGCCTGGAATCCTGAGCAAGCCGCCGCTGCACGCGTTTTCACCGTCCCAGCTCAACGAGTACAATGCCGCACATGATTCCGTTTCCGGTGCCCTTCGCTGCGGGTGTCGCGATCTTTATGATCGTCCTTTGGGATGCGTTCGAATCCGTCATCCTGCCGCGCCGCGTCACGCGCAAATTTCGCCTGACGCGGCTATTCTACAAAATCACCTGGACCATCACCAAAGCAATCGGCAATCTCATCCGTTCGCGTAAGATGCGCGAAAATTTCTTCGGCTTCTTCGGACCTAGCTCCCTGCTGCTTCTGCTGGCGGTCTGGGCTGTTGGTCTTGTCTTCGGCTTCGGTTTGATGCAATACGGCGCCGGCTCCGCGGTAAACGCCCCCGGCCTCGAGCCTAGCTTCGGAGCCGACTTCTATCTCAGTGGCACAACTTTCTTCACTTTGGGACTCGGCGACGTTGTGCCCCGTTCCAGCCTGGCCCGCGCTCTCGTGGTTACCGAAGCGGGTTTCGGTTTCGGATTCCTCGCCGCCATCATCGGCTATCTCCCGTTCATCTACGGGTCTTTCTCCAAACGCGAAGTCGACATCTCGCTCCTGGACTCCCGCGCGGGCACTCCGCCCACCGCCGGCGAGCTCCTGCGCCGCCACGGCTACGACGGTGGCCGCGACGCGTTGCACGACTTGCTGAAGGATTGGGAGCTGTGGTCCGCCGAGCTCATGGAGAGCCATCTCTCTTATCCAGTCCTTGGCTTCTTTCGTTCTCAGCACGACAACCAGTCATGGATCGCCTCCCTCACCGCAATTCTGGATGCCTGCGCCCTGCTCAAAGCGGGGATGGTCGGTCCTTGCGAACGGCAGGCTGATCTCACCTTCGCCATCGCGCGCCACGCCGTCGTCGATTTGTCGCAGGTTTTCGGGACGCCGCCTCATCCTGTGCCGTACGAGCGCTTGCCCATCGAGGATCTCCGCCGCATCCGCGCCACTCTCGCCGAACATGGTTTGCGATTGCACGACACCGATGAAGCCACCGACAAACTCACCGCATTTCGCCGCATGTACGAACCGTATGTCTATGCCCTGGCCACCTATCTCAATCACACTCTGCCGCCATGGATCCCGCTGAAAAAAAGAAAAGACAACTGGCAGACCACCGCCTGGGCCACGGCCGCAGGCATAGTTGTAGAAAAGCCGGACCATGTGACCGTCGACGACCATTTCTAAAGGGAGAAGCGAGATGAAAGCGATCCAGGTAGCTGAATTCGGCGGTCCCGAAGTTTTGAAGCTCAATGAAGTTCCCACGCCCAAGCCCGAGGCCGGCCAGGTGCTCGTAAAGGTCCACGCCGTTGGCGTCAATCCCTACGACACCTACATGCGCACCGGCACTTACGCGATCAAGCCGCCGCTGCCCTACACTCCGGGCTCCGATGCCGCGGGCGTTGTCGAATCCGTCGGTACCGGCGTGAAAAACCTAAAACCCGGCGATCGCGTCTACACCGCGAAAACCATCACGGGCGCCTATGCCGAATACACGCTCACTCTCGAAGCCCAGGCACAAAAACTTCCCGACAACATCTCTTGCGAGCAGGGCGCTGGCGTCTGGGTGCCTTACGGCACCGCGTATCACGCCATCATTCACGAAGCCAAAGTGCGCGCGTCGGAAACCGTGCTGGTGCATGGCGCGAGCGGCGGCGTCGGCTCTGCCGCGGTGCAAATTCTGCGCGGGATGGGCGCTAAAGTGTTCGGCACCGCCAGTTCCGACGCAGGGCAGAATCTGGTGAAACGCGAGGGCGCGGCGCAAGTCTT